>ERZ1106944.657-NODE-657-length-16679-cov-3.626203_pt1 | contig 16679 bp, 13 predicted proteins | sample MGYA00403672_ERZ1106944 | MGnify/ENA primary metagenome ERZ1106944 (study PRJEB35170, sample SAMEA104062454) | human gut metagenome | biome: human gut; feature: human-associated habitat; material: faeces | place: Denmark | collected 2012-10-16 ...
TAGGTGACAAGGCTATTTCACCCATTGTATGAATAAAATAAAGTCCTGTCAGCCAGATCATGCTCACCTTTACTCCCGGAATAGCATCTTTCACTCCAAAACAGATGAAGAGATAACCAAGAGAAAGCAGTAACAGACCGATTGCCTGTTTGGTAGGGGAAGCCGGTTCCATGTTTCGCTTATTCAGAAAGCTCCATATACCGGGCATAATATAGGCAAGGATCACTACAAAAAGCGGATTGAATGACTGGAACCACGAAGCCGGCATCTCCCAGCCGAAAATGCTGCGGTCAGTCTGTTCGGAAGCGAATAATGTCAGAGAAGCTCCTGCCTGCTCGTAAGCTGCCCAGAAGAAAATGACGAAGAAAGCTACGATATAGATTACGAAAATACGGCTACGTTCTACTTTGGTCAATGAACCATCCAGCAGAATGAGCACTGGAAAGACAATACAAGCCGTAAAGATACCCACACTAATCCAGTCATCGCTAAAGGCATAGCTAAAAAAAGCTATTAAGGCAACTGTAAGGGCAGTAATGATGATGATATTACGTACTTTGGTACGTTTGTCCATCTTCGGATGTGAAATATGTTCGGCTTTATCCTCCTTTTTTTCACGTCTGGCGTCGGGGACGATACCAATCGGTTCACCGGAAGGAGAGAAAAGGTATTTATTCTTCTGAGTTTCAAAGAGGACAACAGTGAACAGCGTCATGATTCCGGATGCGAGGAATCCCCATTTAAAGTCCTGTGGATTCCCTGTGTCTCCCAAGAAACCGCAAATCAAAGGAGCAGCGAAAGAACCTACATTAACACCCATATAGAAAATGGTGTATGCAGCATCCAACCGTTTGTCCCCGGGTTCATATAATTGCCCGACGAGCGAAGAAACGGTAGGCTTAAAGCAACCGTTACCTAAAATCATGAATCCGAGTCCGCCATACATCAGCCAGTGGGCAAGGTCTGTATTGTTCAGTGAAGAGGCACTCATAAACATCAGGAACTGACCGACTGCCATCATCACCGCTCCCCAAAATACCGAACGACGGATGCCCCAATATTTATCGGCAATGTATCCGCCGATCAACGGAGTCAGATAGACCAGTCCGGTGTAGCTACCGTAGATAGAGGCCGCCGCTTCTTTATCAAAAAGCAATGCCTGCGTCAGAAAGAGGATAAAGATAGCACGCATACCGTAGTAACTGAAACGTTCTGCCGTGCTCGTTGCGAAAATTAGGTAAAGGCCTTTCGGATGCCCTTTCAATGAACTCATGAAATTATGTGTTTAGTAGTTTATGGGGTGCAAAGGTACTAAAAAGTAGATTAAATGCCTCAAAAAAGAAGATTCTTATGGAATAGAAAAATACAGGATGGCATGCAAGAAGTCTCAGTTACCCACCTTATTAAGTTTTCAACAGTGTAAATAATCAAGTGGATATTCTCCTTAAATGTGGGTCAGTCGCCATTTATCCAAAAGTAAATTCAACATTCTCAATACTGGCATAGAGCATTCCTTCTTTTTTTCTAAGCAGGATTTTGTTTTCCCTTGCCAACCAGCCGATAGCAATCGCTACATCCTCGAACGTCAAACCTAACTGATGGCACAAAGTGAACATAGACTGTTCGCCCTTTTCATTTAAGATGCGCCATACTTTCCCGGCATTTGAGCCAATTCTTTTCTTTTCCATCATGCAAACTTTAGAAGATTAAACAATTTATATTTATAATCTAAACATTGTGAGCACAGGAGAATAACGTAAAGCACATTACTGCACTACAAAGATATCATTTTTTACGAAATAAGCAAATAATCAAAGCATTAGCTGCTATTATTAGTTACATTCTAATCATTTATGCCGATCTCTGCTAAAAAATAGCACAAATAAAGAAACAGTTCAATTCTTTTTCATAAGTTTGCAGACGAGAACTAAACTAATATCGCACATTTAAAACTTTAATTAGCATGACTACCAAAAAACTAACAGGAATACTTTCGTTATTCCTTTGTATTATTTGCCTCGTGAGCTGTAATGACAATGATGACAACTTTTCTCCAATCACTCTGGAATATGAAGATCCTCAAATTAAGTTCGACAACGAGAGCCGTTCTTACACACTGACTCCGTTCAGCAAAGAAACGACACCACTCTTCATCAAGGGTGGAGACGGAACTTACAAAGTGACCAATGAGAATGAGAAAGTGGTACAAGTAAACTACCACAACGGAAGTTTAACATTGAAGGCAAAGGAAATAGGACGCGCATCCATCAAGATAGAAGACAGTTCGAATAATATGTATATACTGTCTGTCGTTGTAAAATATCGTACTCTTACTCATAAGGCGTTTACAGCAAAAGTCATTGTGAAGGGAGACGAGCTTACATCTGAAGAACACACTGAGTTAATGAACAAAGTGGGCAATTCATATCCGATTAATAAATATGTATTTACTTTTATGAATGCGGAAGACAGCAAAGGAACAGTAGATTTGTATTATTCAGATAATAACATGAAAACAGGCAACTTTGAAAAAGAACATATAGTGCTGGATGAAGAAAATGCCATTCCCATCAAAGGTGAATACAAATTGAGTGAGTATTACCGTATAACAATCAAAGAAGATAATGGCAAAGTTATTGATACTTTCTATATTACCAAGAACTTTCTACCACTCCTCAATACAAGAATGAATGCTCATCCGTTAATTCAGTACTGTTTTGTCAGAGATTTAACCGCACAGTACAAACAAGATTACCTTGCACTGGAAAATGCATATCTGATTCAAATAGCAGAATGAGAACTACACTGATTTTCTTCTTTAGCAGAGTGAATAGAGTATTTATTATATGAGCAAACTCCCCATTAGATTTAGCAAAAAACAATAAGCTATTAGCTAATCAAGAATATGCCCATAGCATATTTATCACAATCACCTCTTCCACCCTTTTCCTGAACCTTTGATGAATAAGGCGATTGCGGGTGAAAGAGGTGAACCAGAGGAATATACAGTAGTAGAAACACGCATGGGAAGGTTAACAAACAGCCATGAATGTTCTCCGGAGAGAGTAAAAGTAAATGAGATAACAATGCTTGCCATACTGCGTTACAAGCATTGAAAGCCATCATAACAAGCATTGATATCTACCATAACAATCATTAATATCTGACTTCTCAACTATTAATAACTGACACATCAACTATTAATACCTGACAACTCAAGTATTAATACCTGAAGTTCCTTCCCAAAAAGCCGAAAACCAACCGGAATAAAGGATTAATTCAGAGTTTTTGTGTAAGTTTGTGCGTCGAAAACTAAAAGAATATCGCAATGAAAATATTTCCAAGCAGCAGCATTAAGAAGTTAGATGCCTATACCATTGAACATGAACCGATTGCATCCATAGATTTAATGGAACGTGCCGCACAGGCGCTGACTAAAGCCATCACCAACAGATGGAATCCGGAAACACCTGTCACCATCTTTGCCGGACCGGGCAATAATGGCGGAGACGCCCTCGCCATCGCCCGCATGATGGCGGAAAAAGGATACAAGATCGAAGTATATCTCTTCAATACGAAAGGAGAACTTTCTTCCGACTGCCAGACGAATAAAGAGCTGGTAGAGATGATGGAAGAAGTAACTTTTCATGAAATCAGTACCCAGTTCGTTCCGCCTACGCTGACGCCTGAGCATCTCGTTATTGACGGTCTGTTCGGTTCGGGACTGAACAAACCGTTGAGCGGAGGTTTTGCTGCTGTAGTGAAATATATCAATGCTTCTCCTGCTATGGTAGTCTCCATCGATATCCCTTCCGGACTGATGGGAGAAGAAAATACATTCAATGTAAAAAGTAATATTATCCGTGCGGACGTCACTTTCAGCCTGCAACTTCCGAAGCTTGCTTTCCTCTTTGCCGAAAACACAGAATTCGTCGGTGAATGGGAACTGCTGGACATTCAACTGAGCGAAGAAGGAATCGAAGAAACAGAAACCAATTACGAAATGCTGGAAATCGCAGAAATCCGCTCACTGATTAAGCCACGCCGGCAATTCGCTCATAAAGGAAACTTCGGCCATGCCCTGCTGATAGCCGGTTCGAAAGGAATGGCAGGGGCATCGGTATTAGCCGCCCGCGCCTGTCTGCGTTCGGGGGTAGGTCTGCTGACCATACATGCACCGTTATGCAACAACGATATCCTGCAAACTTCCGCGCCCGAAGCAATGGTAGAAACAGATGCAAGCGAAACATGCTTTGCCGTACCTACCGATACCGATGATTATCAAGCTGTCGGCGTCGGTCCCGGACTCGGTCGCAGTGAAGAAACGGAAGCTGCCCTGATAGAACAACTGGAACACTGCCAGACTCCGACGGTAGTAGATGCCGATGCACTCAACATTCTGGCAAATCACCGGCATACACTCACCCATCTGCCGAAAGGTTCCATCCTCACCCCTCACCCCAAAGAACTGGAGCGCCTGATCGGCAAATGCCAAGACTCTTACGAACGCCTGATGAAAGCCTGCGAACTGGCTCACACCGCTAAAGTGCATATTATTTTGAAAGGAGCTTACTCCACCATTATCACTCCCGAAGGCAAATGTTACTTCAATCCGACTGGCAATCCCGGTATGGCGACAGGAGGTAGCGGAGACGTATTGACAGGAGTGATTCTGGCACTACTTGCACAAGGCTATCCTGCCGAAGACGCTGCTAAAATAGGTACCTATATTCACGGATTAGCCGGAGACATCGCCCAGAAAAAACAGGGCATGATCGGATTAATCGCAAGTGATATCGTCACCTGTCTGCCGACGGCATGGCGACTTGTAAGCGAATAAAAGTTAAGAACTTACGGTTTATTCAATAACTTCATTAACTTTGTTTTTCAAAATCAGCTAAAAAGAACCGAATATGAAAAAGTTAATCATAGCAACAGGACTACTAATGGCCACTTCTGCCCACGCACAAACAGAAGTGCTGACAGGAGTGACACGAGGAAAAGATTACGGAGTAGTGTACGCCCTTCCCAAGACTCAAATAGAAATAGAGATAAAAGCGAACAAAGTCAACTATAAGCCGGGAGAATTCAGCAAGTATGCCGACCGCTATTTGAGACTGACCAATATCTCTGCCGAACCCGAAGAATATTGGGAACTGAGCAGCGTGAAAGTGAAGCCGGTAGGAGTACCCAACAGCGAAGCTACCTACTTCGTCAAACTGAAAGACAAAACGGTAGCTCCTCTCATGGAACTGACTGAAGACGGACTCATCAAATCAATCAACGTACCTTACAGTGGTAACAATACCACCAAAGCAGCAACCAACACTCCTGCTTCACAAAGGAAAGCCAACCCGCGCGACTTCCTCACAGAAGAGATTCTGATGGCAAGCTCCACTGCTAAAATGGCCGAACTGGTAGCAAAGGAAATCTATAATATCCGCGAAAGTAAAAACGCATTATTGCGCGGACAAGCAGATAATATGCCTTCGGACGGCGCACAGCTCAAAATCATGCTCGACAACCTGAATCTTCAGGAAGAAGCCATGACCGAGATGTTTTCGGGAGTCCGCAATAAAGAAGAAAAGACATTTACTGTCCGCCTCACTCCGGATAAAGAGTTTGACAATGAGGTCGCTTTCCGCTTTTCAAAGAAGCTGGGCGTAGTTGCTAACAACGATTTGGCAGGCACTCCATTCTACATCAGCCTGAAAGACCTGAAAACGGTGAAGATTCCGCAAGAGGACGGAAAAAAGAAGAAAGATATGGATGGAATTGCCTATAACGTACCGGGACAGGCAATGATTACGCTGACCGACGGCAAAAAGAAATTATACGAAGGAGAAATACCTGTTACTCAATTTGGTATCATCGAGTATCTGGCTCCTGTATTATTCAACAAGAACTCAACCATCAAAGTTTACTTTGATCCGGTGACCGGTGGACTACTTAAAGTAGATAGAGAAGAAGGTAAATAAAACTCTTTAATAGTAAAAATCATGGGTGGAGAAGGACACATGCTCGACATGATACGCCGGCTAAAAGACGGCAAAGAAGCTTCCCGCTTACGCCGGGAACGGAGAAATGACAAACTAGGAAGACTCAGAAGAAACAATGATCCCTATCTCTTACCGAACACGACTCCGGAAGAAATGGAACGCATCATTAAAGATTCGGAAAAGAAAAAAGAAAAAGACAACAACTATTTCGTATGGGGAACGCTTATCATTATGGGCGTCCTAATAGGATGCGCTGTCCTTCTATGGGCTTTATTTAATTGATAATGGACAATGAGGTTGAGCCAACCGGATATTATCTTATACTAAGCATTCACTATCCATTATCAATTATTCATTATCCATTTAATAAATCCGTCTTTCTGTAATTGGGTAAGATAGGTTGATATACGAGACTCGTAGCCTGCTTCACGCTGAAAGTGGTCTGCGAGTTTTTCTATGATTTCACGCACCGTCCGCTGACCGTCTATCAATTCCCATACAGCCGTTCCGTGTTCCTCCAGACGCACATGAATATCCTTTGACATTCCTTTCGGCAATAAATAACGACTCATCCACGAACGTTTAAAACGAGGGAAGGAGAGCACAATAGTCTCCCCTTCCTGTTCAGCTTTAATATGTTCGTTACGACAAGGGATAACCTCCAAGAGGTTTATTTTCTCTTTCGTAGCCATATCTTTTCTCTTTTATATCCTTTCTGATTATTTCTGAATATTTGCTTCTTCCAGTCCGTAGCCTTTCTTCTTGTTTTCTGCTTTCAGCATCAAGGCAACAATCAGGGCAAGTACACCGAACATAGCAAAAATAGCCATCGGCAAGGTATAATCATAAGTCTGTGCACCATCTACAACCGGACCTTTGCAATAAGAATTCAACACCCATCCAATCAGCAAAGGCACGCCCATCAATCCCCAGTTCTGTACCCAAAAGATCAGTGCATAAGCCGTACCCAACTGTTTCTCCGGAATAATCTTTGGAACTGAAGGCCACATAGCCGAAGGAACCAGTGAGAAAGCAAATCCCAGCACAATCATGATAACGGTAGCAAACCACCATACATTCAGAATAGGAAGAGCGAACATGGAGTGTACGAAAATCAGCATCACCGACCCGATTACCATCAACGTAGCTCCCTTACCGATACGGTCATACAAAGAACCGAACAACGGTGTCAAGATGATCGCACCAATCGGCAACAATCCGGGAATGGTTCCTGCCAGTTTCGGATCTACATGATACTTCTGTACCATCAGGTCAGCCGCATACTTAATGAATGGGAATACAGCCGAATAGAACAATACACACAGTAATGCGATCAACCAGAATCCTTTGTTGGTAATGATATATACAATATCTTTCATGCGGAACGGCTCTTCCGGTTCCAGTCCTTCTGCATCCAGAGAGGCATCCAGCTTCTTATCATAGAAAGTATAGATAAAGAATGCAATCGTACCTACACACAACATGACGAGACAGAACAGAATCGGAGCGGGAATATTGGTATGGAATGCACCGCCCTCATCTGTATATCCGAAAAAGTCGGCCAAAGGAACAGTAAGCACCATCGCTAAAGTAGTTCCAATACGTGCAGTAGCCATTTCCAGTCCCATAGCAAGAGCCATTTCCTTACCCTTAAACCACTTTACAATAATCTTCGAAACAGTGATACCCGCAATCTCGACTCCTACACCAAAAATAGCATATCCCAAGGCAGCCAGTGTGACCTGCATCTTGAATCCGAAAAGCATTGCACCTTCCGGGAAAGTAGTAGAAATAGCATAATATTTCAATCCGCAACCGAACACCATCAACAAACAGGCTCCCATTCCGGTGAAGCGAACTCCCATTTTATCCAGGATGATACCACCAAAGATAAGCATCAGCAGGAATACATTAAACCAGCCATAAGCACTAGTAAAGAAACCGTAATCTAAACTGTCCCAAAGAAGTTCTTTCTCAAGCATGGGTTTCAGGGGAGACATGACGTCTGTGAGGAAGTAGCCGCACAACATTGTAAAAGCGACTAATGCTAGAACACTCCAACGCAACACTGCGGAGTCATTCAGCTTTTGTTTCAATTGTTCTGTCATTGTAATATTTAAAAGGAGTTAATAATCTCGTTACGGGCAACAAAGTTAACTAATTATCATTTGTTTTACTAAAAAAGAGGCATATTTTATGAGAAAAAGGTTAACTGACAAGATATTCCTGCATGGAGACAGGCAGACAACACAAAATAATAAAGACAGGCGCGAATCACACGTATTACACAGATTCCGTTAGAATCCCAGTAACTCGCGTCATTCGCGCCTGTAACGGTGAGGACGAATCAGAAGTTTGCCGATGATACCCTCACACAATAAGTTTAAACCGAATATCCTATCACTGAACTATTCTGCTGCAGGAGCAGGAGTTTCAGTAGCCGGAGCTTCTGTTGCTGGTGCAGACTCTGCAGGAGCAGTAGCGTCTGTCTGAGGAGCAGCAGTACCGGTAGGCATATTATACGGATTGGTTTGTTGTTCTTTCTGTGCTTGTTCCAACAATACATCTTTAGCTGCAGAAGAAGTAGGAACAACATAAGCGGTAGCAATGCTCATTACAACCATGAAGATAGCTAAGCCCCAAGTTGCTTTTTCCAGAAAGTCTGTAGTCTTGCGCACGCCCATAATAGCGTTTGATGAAGAGAAACCGGAAGCAAGTCCGCCTCCTTTTGAGTTCTGAATCAGCACGATGAAGCACATCAGCAAGGCTGCAATAACCATTAAGATAACGAATAATAAGTACATTTTTAGTTATTTTGAATTAGCGTTAATAATCAATTTCTCCAAAAATCTGATTTGGTCTGCAAAGTAAGCATTTTTTTTTGGATATTTCAAACTTAATTTTTTAATTATTTCAAGAGCTTTCGAATATCGTTGCTGTTTTACGTAGATTTTGGCTAAAGTTTCGGTGAAACAACTGTCATCTTCCTCTTCTTCAGTGTTTGTTTCGGTCGTTCTGCCTGTTTCGTTGGTTTCAGTCGAAGAAGCGGTCATTGTTCGCTCTTCTTCTCTCAAGGGTTTCAGATACACGACAGCGTCACTCTCACTTTTTTCTATAAAGTTGTCAATAAGTTCATGTCCTTTCAGCTTGGGCATAGCCTCTGCCGGCTCGTCTGCAACGGGAGTCTCTTCGAGTAAGTATGAAGTATAGTCCATAGAATAATCAAAGCTTGTCTGACTGGTCACTTCTTCGGGAGCTGTAGAAAGAAAGGCATCGATCAAAGCCAGTGTCCGGTCGACGGTAGGCTCATCTTTCAATACTTCAGTGAGAGGCAGGTCTTTCTTCCGGGTTTCGACAGCAAACCGTTCGCCTTCGATCAGGTGAAACAGTTTCCGTCGGTCGGCAATATACAGAACGGCTTTCCGCAGCTCTGCGCCGAAATTGATGTCGTGGAGAATATATAGGTTCTTGAGATACAACAACCGGAGCGACTGAAAATACGGATACCTCGCGAGCTGGTTGCGCAGTTCGTACAAAGTATCCCTATTCAGCGTCTCGGGATGCTGAATCCATTGTTGCAAGTTAACAGAAGTCATTAAATTACCAGTTTGCTACAGTTGCATTAAATATTTGGTCGGTTATCTCTTTACTCATTTCCGCTATTAATCCATCCTGTACGGCTGTCAGCAGCTGGCTGGAATCATAGGTACGAAAAGCTGAGAATTGTTGTTCGAAGTCTTCGGCGTGATTTGTGTTGTTGACAAAGCGTACATTGACCGTGATGGTCAGCTTCGTTTCCGAAGAGTAACCATCGGCAGACACTGCCTGGTTATACTGGTTGTAGCCCGTAATTTCACCGTCAATCTGCAGATCCGCATTCTGGTTCGGTTTTAGCAGTTGCAGACGGGTCTGTCTGATGAAGATATCTTTCAGGTCTTCATTGAACTTGGTAGCCAGCGGAGCATACACATACTCCGACTTAATCGGGAAATCAGCAATCGAAATGGTCTTCACCTTATCGTAATTGATAGAGGAGCCATTAAACTTATAGGACACACTACAGGCGATGATGACTGCCGGTAAAACAACCAATATCAGCGGTCGTGCTATTTTCTTAATCCAATTCATATTCTTTTATTTTTCTGTAAAGGGTACGCTCGGAGATATTCAGATCCTTCGCCGCACTTTTCCGCTTACCATGATGCCTCTCAAGCGCTTTACGTATCATTTCTTTTTCCACTTCATCGAGCGAAAGGGTTTCTTCCACATACTCTTCCGTGTCCTGAATATCGTCATCGTCTTCTTTGGGACAAACAGACGGTTGCTGCACAGCATGGATTATGGCCGGCACGGAAGGTTGGTGCGTCGTTGTCACTACCGGAGTAGCTACTACCTGTCCCATCTGTCCGACTTGTCCCGCACGTTCGGCCATCATATTGTGCACCATCTTCTTCAGTTCCGCCACTTCCTGACGCATATCGAACAAGACAGAATATAGTATTTCGCGTTCGCTCTCAAAGCTCTTGCTCTCGCGTGTGCCGAACAGTGCCGGAAGGCGTTGGGTATTCTGTGCCGGAAGATAGGTCTGCAGAATCGCAGCCGTTATCTCACGGTTTGTTTCTATAATCGAAATCTGCTCTGTGATGTTCTTCAACTGCCGGACGTTTCCCGGCCACGGATAAGCAAGCAATATCTTCTTGGCATCTTCCGTCAGCTGGATAGCCGGCATCCGGTACTTCTCGGCAAAGTCGGCGGCAAACTTACGGAACAGCAACCACACATCGTCTCCCCGCTCACGCAAAGGCGGTATCTGAATAGGCACCGTATTCAAGCGATAATATAAATCTTCCCGGAAGCGTCCTTCGGCAATAGCTTGTGTCAGGTTCACGTTGGTAGCCGCTACAATACGCACATCCGTCTTTTGCACTTTGGATGAACCTACCTTGATAAATTCACCGCTTTCAAGTACACGGAGCAGACGCGCCTGTGTAGGCAACGGCAACTCTCCTACTTCATCAAGAAAGATAGTACCACCATCAGCTTCTCCAAAATATCCTTTCCGCTCACCAATAGCACCGGTAAATGCTCCCTTCTCATGTCCGAAAAGCTCGGAATCGATCGTACCTTCCGGTATGGCACCACAGTTGACAGCAATATACTGCCCATGCTTTCTCCGGCTATATTGATGAATGATCTGTGGAAAACTTTCTTTTCCGACGCCACTTTCTCCGGTAATCAGCACAGACAAGTCGGTAGGCGCTACCTGAATGGCAACATCTATGGCACGTGACAACGCTTCGGTATTACCAATAATGCCGAAGCGCTGTTTCACTTGTTGTATTTCCGCTTTTGTCATTGCTTCTTAATCTTCGTCTACTGTATCCAGTTTTAGTTTATCACTATCATCCCGTTTCTCGTAATACTGCTTCCGCAGCGGATTTACCCGTGCCGCTTTCTCGCGCTGGCGGTTACGGAATACATCAATCGCTACATAAATAGCCTGACGGAAAGAATCTTCGCTGGCAAGTCCTTTACCGGCGATGTCATAGGCTGTTCCATGAGCCGGAGAGGTACGTACCACCGGAAGTCCGGCAGTATAGTTCACACCATCTTCCATAGCAAGAGCTTTGAACGGTGCCAGTCCCTGATCATGATACATAGCCAATATTCCGTCGAAATGAGTATAATTGCCCGATCCCATAAAACCGTCTGCCGCATAAGGACCGTAACAGATGATGCCTTTCTCTTCCATTTCTTTCATGGCAGGAATAATCACTTCCTGTTCTTCCATACCCAGCAATCCGCCGTCTCCGGCATGGGGATTGAGTGAGAGCACGGCAATACGCGGAGCACCAATACCGAAATCCTGTTTCAGGCAGTGATGGAAAATAGCCAGTTTCTCCTGAATCAGTTCCTTTGTGATCGTTGTAGCAATCTCCCTTACCGGAATATGTGTTGTCACCAAAGCCACACGGAAATCATTCTTCATGAGAATCATCAGCGACTTGTTTCCATTGCCCAGCCGTTCTTCAATATACTCTGTATGACCGGGGAAAGAGAACTCTTCCGACTGAATGGTATGTTTGTTGATCGGAGCTGTCACAATGACGTCGATCAGCCCCTCACGATACTCTTCTATGGCACGTTCTAAAGCACCCAATGCAGCCTTACCTGCTTCGGGATCGGGTTTGGAGAATTCCACTTTCACTTCGTCATCCGTACAGTTCACTACACTCAGACGGTTGTATCCGGCTTCGGAAGCTGTGTTGACAATGCTGAAATTAGCCTGTACATCCAGTGCTTTACGATGGTAAGCCGCTACTTTAGGTGAACCGTAGATAATCGGAGTACATAGCTCAAGCATGGTAGGGTCTGAGAATGTCTTCAAGATCACTTCATAACCTACCCCGTTGATATCTCCTTGGGTAATGCCGATTCTTATTTTGTTTTCTTCCATGTTTTTATTTATTAGTTGGTTCCGCTTCTTTGGTCACTCCCAAAGGAATCTGGCTCTGCGGAGCTTCTTGCGGAAGTCTCAGCGTATAAAGAGATGATTCCATCTGACGAACTAAGTTGCGTTTCATTTTATCAGGTGAGTATACAAATATTTCTGCTGTAATAATACGTTGGTTCTTCTGATCCAGACGAGTATGGGAAACGAACGGCCCACCCATGAAGTCACCCTTCATGCGCCACAATCCACGTGCTTCCATCGTGTAGTCATTGTGCACGTTGATCGGACGAACATCGGTCAGTAACGAGTCTGTCGACATATATACGCCTTCTTTATATCCGGGGATATTGGCTTTCATCACGGAATCGCGCTTATGAACAAAGTATTCTTTGGTGAATGTATCCTTGTCAGTATAAGGATAAGAATACATCACGAAATTGCGATCCGCGCTGCCTGTATTGGTAGATGCCCAGAAGAAGTCCTCTCCTGTCTTGGAGTTATTCAGTTCGGAAGGTATCCAGATATCGCAGCCAAACAGACTATCTACCTTATTTGAGATAAAGTTGTTGTGCTTTTCCTCCAGCAAAGTAATCTGACGGTTCATTTCAGCGCGAGTGAAGAAGTCGATAATCGTCTGCTTATTTTCTTCCACAAACTTCTCAAACACTTCTTCGTTCGGAGCCTGAATGGTCAGTATCATCTGTGGAGAAGCATAAACGTCTTTCGCATACTTGAAAGTACCTTTGGTATAAATATCTTTTATATCTACTATCACAATATTACGGATCAACTTCAGCGTAGAATCATAGTCCTTCGGTGAAGTATACATAATCCGGAAAGAAGGTTCCGACTGGGGCAGTCCCGGCATGTCAGAATCAAGCACATCATGCAAGGCCCTTCCGGCGGCACGGTCCCATACACCCGCATCCACTACTACCAGCAGTTCATACGGACGGCCACTAGAGGTATGATTCCCTTTCAGTCCACAAGAAGCAACGACCAAAGCTACTAAAGCCATGCTTAAATAAAAGAAGTACTTTTTCATGATGTTCGATTTTATATATTAACTTTTACTATTTTCCTCCTGTTTCGCAGTCGACAGCATGCCGCATGCCGCAAAGATGTCTTCTCCCCGTGAGGCACGAATGGTAGTGAAAAGCCCGTGCGTGGTCAGATAATCACGAAAACGGGTCATTGTATCCATATCGGCTCCTTCCAGGTTTACTCCCGGAATGGCATGGAAGCGGATCAGATTGATCCGGCAATCCAGTCCGCGAAGCAGTTTCAACAGCTCCCTGGCATAGATTTGCGAATCATTTAGCCCCTTAAAAACAATATACTCAAACGAAAGTCGACGCTGTTTGCTAAAATCATAGTTTTTTAACAGTTCCACCATTTCCGTGATAGAAAAGGCTTTCTCCGCCGGCATCAGTTCCGCACGCTGGGCGGTCACCGGAGAATGCAGGCTGATGGCAAGATGACAGTCGCTTTCTTCGATAAAGCGCCGCAATCCTTTCCGCAATCCGACCGTAGAAACAGTGATCCGCTTCGGGCTCCATGCGTAGCCATAAGAAGCAGTCAGTATATCCAATGCTTTCAGCACTTCATCCAGATTGTCGAGTGGTTCACCCATTCCCATCATGACCACATTCGTCAGTTTATCCCGTTCGGGCAATGAATGAATCTGGTTGATAATCTGCTGAGCGGTCAGGTTGGCGGTGTAGCCTTGTTTCCCTGTCATACAGAACTTACAATTCATTTTGCAACCTACCTGTGAGGAGACACATAAGGTCGCCCGTTCATCATCCGGAATATATACCGACTCTACAAAATGATTCCCGCCTACAGGGTACAAGTATTTCACCGTACCGTCTACAGAACGCATTTCATCCACCGGGGCTTCCGCACCGACCTCATAGTTCTGCATGAGCAATTCCCGGTGTTTCAACGACAAATTAGTCATTTCATCAATCGAGGCCACCTTCTTATCGTAAAGCCAGGATGCAATCTGCTTGGCGGCAAAGCCGGGCATACCCAGACGTTTTACCAGCGATTGCAGCTCTACCAGCGTCATTCCTAAGAGAGGATATTTAGACATCATTCTTTCTGTTCATGGTTTATATTTGCAAATGTAAGGAAATAAAGTCGATTTCCGTATAGCGAGGATGTAAAAGTTAGCAAAAAAGGTCGTTCCCGAAAGAGGAACGACCTTTTGCAGTTATCGTTTTTACGACTGATCTTAGAAGAACAGGTAACGTGTATCCTTTACATTTCCTTTCAGATACAGGTCGTTCATCAGACGGCTTGCGAAGCGTGCATGCATGTTGGCCAGTGTAGCTTCTTCATCTTTAGCGTTGAAGGTATCGCTCAGTTTGTCTTTGCCATACATCTGCAGTACAAATACGCCTGCATTACCTTTGATCGGAGCACTCAGCTTGTTCATTTCGGCAACAGAAGCATAAGCACCTACCAACGGTTCGCTGCTACGCAATGCTGACACATAGGCAGGAGCGGCAAATGTAACCAACTTCAAAGAATCGCTTACTGCACCGGACATCGCTTTGTACTGGTCGAGAGAAGTCGCGTTAGCGGCTTTCATGTCAGCCATAATCTTTTCAGCTTTCTTATCTTTAACAATTTCAGCTCTCAACTGATCCTGTACAGCTTTCAAAGGACGATATCCTTCCGGAGTAACACCTACCAAAGCCACTGCAACCATGTGATCGCTTTCGCCACATTCGTACAAACCGGAAACATCACCCGGTTTAGCGGAGAATGCCCATCTTAATGCTTCTTTAGTACCTCTTACACCACCGATCGTATGTTCTGAGCTATACAAGTCTTTTCTGTCCAACAGTCTGTATCCGGCTTCTTCAGCATTAGCGGCCATCTTTTCTGCAGTAGGATTAGCAGCGATGAACTGGCTGAAGTCATTGTAAGCACGGTTATATGTTTCTTTGCTGAACTCAACTTCACGTTTCACAACAGCTACTTTATATTTATCCTTCACGGCTTTCTTGTTAGTCACCTGGAGGATTACATTAGCCTGACCTAACGGCAGGTTCACTACTTCGTTCACACCTGTATTGTTGATAGCAGAGATAAACTTCAGGTTGTCACCATCGATCTGCGCTCCTTCATATTGTGCAGAGCTCATCCAGTTGCTTTCACCTGTCTGACCATATTTTTTAGCCAGATCCGCGAAGTTAGCACCTCCTTTGATAGCAGTATAGATACTGTCTGCCAAGGTTTTTGTCTTCAATGCATCTTCTGCAAATACCTGGATCTGACGGAACTCGATAGAGTCGGCAGCGGCAGTCTTGGCAACTACTTTGAATGAATTGATAGTATTGTCGGCACCATTATAGTAAGGACCATAAACTGAACCTATAGAAGCAGAATCCAGACGGGCAACTACATCAGCCGGGAAAGCTGTCTTGTTGTAGAACAAGTCTACATAAGGAGCCTCCGAACCTACAGAACGGATAAAAGAAGTATAATCGTCTGTTGTGTTAGCCAACTGTTCGGTAGCTTCGTCTACTTCCTTCTGGATAGCAGCTCTGTCTTCGGCACTTGCAGTCACCTGAACATCGATGTACTTGATATCACGGCTTTCCTGATATTGCTTGAACTGTTCTTTCTTCTTGTTATAAAGGTCTTTCAGTTCCGATTCTTTCACTACGATTGTAGAGTCTACTACAGAAGAATAAGGAACGGCAGCCATCAACAGGTCGTATTGATTCACCCTTGCATCGAAAGCATCCTGTGCTTCTACCGGATTGGAAAGAAGTGCTTTAGATACCAATGCCTGATATTTCTCAGCCAGACGGCTCTGAACCAATGTTTTCTGGATGAATGACCAGTATTTGTACATGTTGTTATACTGTTCGGCATACTGAGCAGGCATCTGAGATTCGCTCATCTTGGCATAATCTACCAGGAACTTATTCAGCATATCCTTATCGAAAGCACCGGTCTGCGGGTTGCGGAAAGGAGTCTGTTGCAACAACGGATGCACGCCTGCTTTCAGGATATCCTGAATTTCAGCAGCAGAGACTGTCAATCCCAATGCTTTTGCTTCTTTCTCAACCAGTTTGTTATTTACGTAGGAACGCCATACTTCGTCGCGCACCTGATTGGTCTGTTCGTCGTTCAGTGCAGTCACTCCACGGGAGAGTTTTATCACTTCGGTATATTCTTCTACCAAATTCTGATACTCTTGAGCG
>ERZ1106944.672-NODE-672-length-16320-cov-87.701875_pt1 | contig 16320 bp, 17 predicted proteins | sample MGYA00403672_ERZ1106944 | MGnify/ENA primary metagenome ERZ1106944 (study PRJEB35170, sample SAMEA104062454) | human gut metagenome | biome: human gut; feature: human-associated habitat; material: faeces | place: Denmark | collected 2012-10-16 ...
GTAGTCAAAGTGTATTTTTCTGGAGATGAGACGCTTTATCATCTCTATCATGAGCTTAATCTTGCTCTCGTCATACTCCTTGATACGCTTTACTGTATGGCTGTCCTCGTTACGTTCCTTCTTGAATCGAGCATCAAGCTGCTTCTGCTTCAGGTTGTACGTCCCCTTCTTTCCTTTCTCACCAACAAGGCAGAAGTCCATGAGCATCTGGGTCGCTCCGTCCGTAATGCCGAGGAACAATCCTTTGAAGCCGAGAAGCATCTTGTGCTCAACATGAGAGAACACCTTTCCAATCATCTCCGTATGGATGCCTCGCTTTGGATAGTCCGTATCGTCAACCATCAGACACACGGGAGCATGAGCATCCCTCTCCGTGCTTGCCTGTGTCTTGCGCCAAAGCTGGGTTGTGATATTGGCGAGGATCTTACGCCAGTCATAGTCCTCTCTGGAAAGAAAACGATAGAACACGTCCTTACCGCAGTCGGCGATGCCGCATAGGGACGAAGCAGAATAGTTAAACACATTCTTGATCATGAAACATGGAAACAACAACAATAGCTGTAGCACCTGCAGCTGCGAGTATTTGCAGTTGCATCTGCTTTCCTCTCCGAAGAGCCTTTTCTCCGAGAGATTTAACATATGTGTTATGTCCATTATATGGTTCATTGCACTCGTGGCATCATTTTCTTTGAAATATTTGCCGATTTCTGAAATAAAACTCTTACCTTTGCTCATGGGTATGGAAGTATTTGTGAATTGTTTTTTGTCACTACAAATTTACAAAGATTTTGCCACATAGGCAAACTTCCATGCCATTTTGTTTTAGGCAGTTACGTCATGTTTTGTTAACTTGCGAAACTTGAATAAATAATTTGAAAGGTACGCAAGAGGAAGTGATTGGTCACATACAAGACAAGTGGTTTAAGAGTTTGGAAGCAAACTCAAAATACAAATCCATAACTGATGCACTAGCAGTAATGTATCCTGGGGAGTCTTCCTGTGATAGATTCTTACGTTTTTTCCAAATCCTTAAGCTTTGGGAATTAAATAAACAAAGCATTAAAAACGCTATAGCATATCAAGATTACTTGAGCAAAAAAACACGGTTAGATTCTGATCTTCAATTGCTTGGTGCTACATGGAAAAACATACGTACTGAAGAAATACGCGGAGAACTGATAGTGAAATTTCCACAAGAGAATGAAATTTCAAATGGACAACGTGATTTGTTGACTTTCTTTGTTAACTTAATCAAGTTCAGTATGCAAATTACTCAAAATAAAAAGTACCTCTTGCTTATAGACGAGGTCTTTGATTATTTGGACGATGCAAATATGATCGCAGCACAGTATTATCTTTCTAAATTGCTGGAAAAATGGAAGGCTTGTGATAATTTGTATTTGTGTATTCTTTCGCATTTGAATCCTTTTACGTTTCGATCCTATGTTTTTTCGGATAAGAAGATAAATCCACAGTATTTGAAAAATACAGTTCCTACTGCTACACCAGAAATGCTTGCATTTATTTCTTGTCGTGAAACAATTGGCGAAAAAGGGAAAAAGGGTGATAATACAAGATCTGAGATATATCATAAGTTGTCTCATGATTTATTTCACTATAATCCAGTAGTTGTAGATTACTCAGCAGAATTAGAAGCTAATCGTTCAAACAACCATTTAAATAAGACGTGGGGTAAAACACCTGTCCTTCATCAAATGCTTGTCGATGAAGTAAACAAATATCTTTCTGACCAGTCCAAGTATGATCCTTATGCTGTGGCAATGGCGTTAAGGTTGCGAATAGAAAAACTGTTATATGTACAACTAAAAGATCCGAGTCAGAAAAATGAGTATATTGATAAAAAAATGACAAAAAACAAATTGGCTTATTGTGAAGAGCTTGGTGTGCCTGTACCGGATGCTTATTATATTATATCCGCAATTCATAATGAAGCTGATCATGTTAAATTCGATGCTAAAAATAATACCTATGCGGAAAAACCGATGGTATATAAACTACAACATACTACAGTAAAAGGAATTTTGAAAAATTTATTCGATTGGAAGGGTTGTCCATTAACTACTGATGTAATAGATTGACAAATGAAAGTAAGCACTCAAATTACGGCTCAATTTTGAAAGGTATAACCTTGCTGCCAAATTTTAAACATTGATTTATGTACAGCAGCGAAGATTTGGGACGTTTTCGATAAATTATAAGCATAGCAAGCTTGCTTGAGCTTTGCCATAGTGAGAAAATGTATGTAGTATTCCTGCCTTCAGGGTCTTTGCAGAAATGGATTGTGTCTGCAAAGTATTAACGACAGATTAACGTTCGATTAACGGCGATTAATGTGAAAACCCTTGGCAGCGTGCCTGCCCAATCTTACACTGTAAGTGGTTGAATCATTATAAGTAAGACACCTCGCTGGTGACTTTCCATTATGAAACTTAAAAACAAGTCCACACAAGCGATTAGTGCGCAAGTGCATGATTGGGCAGCCGACAACCAGCTGCTTCGCAAAGAACTTCTATCTCGCGAAAAGCGAATAGAGGAGCTGGAAGCTATGGTTTCAAGCCTGAGCAAACAACTGTCTGAAAAGATAGACCAGATAAATGACATGATGCAAAAGCTCATGGCTTTTATGACAGGAAGCGGCGATGTAAACATTATGGAAACTCTTCGGCAATCAATTGCTGCGGAGGTTCGTGCCGAATTTAAAGTCCGTGAACAAGAACTTAGAAAAGCGTACACTTGTGAGCGGGAGAAACTTGATTCCGACTTCAAGGCCCGTTTGGCAGCCATGCAGAACGAGCTCAATCAGGTGAAAGGATTGCCCAACGGGGACAATCCGACATCCATTTAACCATGAGTTGCAAGCACACAAAGATGATGCAGTTAATGGCGTGTGGCGAGATTTAGAATATAAGCGATTCTCGCCGTATGCTTTAACGCATCAGGAGCTTTAAGAATAAACAATAGCTTATTTATTATAATATATGGCATACAAGCATTTGAAATTTCCAAAGGAATCATTATTCCTTGTAACTGGTGCTGCTGGCTTTGTCGGCAGCAACCTTTGTGAAGCAATTCTTGATATGGGCTATCGAGTGCGGGCACTTGATGACCTGTCAACAGGAAAACAGAAAAATGTGGATATGTTTCTTGACAACTCTAATTACGAGTTTATCAAGGGCGATATCAAGGACCTCGACATTTGCATGAAGGCATGCGAAGGAGTCGATTATGTCCTTAACCAGGCGGCTTGGGGATCCGTGCCCCGCTCCATTGAGATGCCGTTGTTTTATTCCCTCAACAACATCCAAGGAACATTGAACATGCTGGAGGCAGCACGTCAGAAAGGCGTGAAGAAATTTGTCTATGCATCATCAAGCTCTGTGTATGGTGACGAGCCTAATCTCCCGAAGAAAGAAGGAATTGAGGGCAATCTGCTTTCCCCGTATGCGGTGAGCAAGCGTTGTGACGAGGAATGGGCAAAGCAATATACGCGGCATTATGGACTTGACACTTACGGAATGCGCTATTTCAATGTGTTCGGCCGTCGGCAGGATCCAGACGGTGCATACGCAGCTGTGATACCCAAGTTTATCAAGCAACTGCTCCATGGACAGAAATGCCGTATCAATGGCGACGGTAAACAATCAAGAGACTTCACCTATATCGAGAATGTGATAGAAGCAAACCTCAAAGCATGCCTTGCCCCCCATGAGGCAGCTGGACAAGCCTTCAATATTGCATACGGAGGCCGTGAGTATTTGATTGATATCTATTATGGATTGACCAAGGCTCTTGGTGTGGACGTAGAACCCGAGTTTGGTCCTGACCGTGCGGGCGACATCAAGCACTCCAATGCTGATATCAGCAAGGCTAAGGAGCTGTTGGGCTATGATCCAGAATGGAGCTTCCAGCGTGGTATCGCTGCTGCTATTGACTGGTATAAAAAGAATTTGTAATCACTATATAAAAAATAAACAAAGATGAAAGAAACAAAGATTTGTGTGATTGGCCTCGGTTATGTCGGTCTTCCGCTTGCCCGCCTGTTTTCTACTAAATACAAGACTGTAGGTTTTGATATGAATGCTAAGCGTTGCGAGGCCTTGATGGCTGGTCATGATGCGACGCTGGAAGTGAGTGACGAGTTGTTGCAGGATGCCATCAACCATCACGGCTTGGTGTGTACCTCCGATATAGAGGCTATTCGTGATTGCAACTTCTATGTCGTTGCTGTTCCCACGCCTGTGGATCAGAACAACAATCCCGACCTGACTCCTCTTTATGGAGCCTCTACTACGGTGGGCAAAGTGATTTCCAAAGGTGATGTGGTGGTATATGAGTCAACGGTTTATCCTGGAGTGACTGAGGACGAATGTATTCCTGTGGTGGAGAAGGTTAGCGGCATGAAAATGAACGAAGACTTCTTCGCAGGCTACTCCCCCGAGCGTATCAATCCGGGCGACAAGCAGCATACGGTAGAGCATATCAAGAAGGTGACTTCTGGATCTACTCCCGAAATAGGAAAGTATGTCAATGAGGTTTATTCCTCCGTTATCTCTGCAGGCACCCATCTTGCCCCTACCATCAAAGTGGCCGAGGCCGCAAAGGTGATAGAGAACTCTCAGCGCGATATCAACATTGCCTTTGTCAATGAACTCTCTCACATTTTTACCAAGATGGGAATAGACACGCTTGACGTTTTGGAGGCCGCAGGTACTAAATGGAATTTCCTGCCGTTCCGCCCTGGTTTGGTAGGTGGCCATTGTATCGGCGTAGATCCTTATTACTTGGCACAGTGCGCCCAACGTCATGGTCATAATCCCGAGATCATCCTTGCTGGTCGTCGTATGAATGATGGTATGGGTGAGTATGTAGCAACCGAGACCGTGAAGCACATGCTTAAGAAAGGAATTCAGGTGCTTAACTCTGAAATCATCATTCTTGGTTTCACCTTCAAGGAGAACTGCCCTGATGTCCGCAATACCAAGGTCATTGACATCTATAAGGCTTTGAAGGACTACAATTGTAATGTAACGGTCTATGATCCGTGGGCAAATCCAGCAATCGCCAAGCGAGAGTACGGTATTGATGTCGTAAACGAACTGCCAAAGATGAAGTTTGACGCAGCTATTGCTGCCGTGGCCCATAAGAAGTTTGAGGGACTTGATGTTCCTGCTCTTCTTAAGGACGAACATGTCATCTTTGATGTGAAGTGTACATTGCCTCGTGAAATTATAGATGCCCGTCTCTAATATTTTAAGGTAAGCCGTTGTACAGGTAGTTTTTAGGAATGTGGTTCGATACCACCAACGGCTACATGAAAAAAGACATAAATATGTCAGAATTAAGTAATAAAGTGGCGAAAGCTGCAAAATGGTCTGCCTACGCAGAGGTTATAGGAAAACTAGTCGGCCCAATTACGACCATGGTTTTGGCGCGTGTATTGACTCCCGATGCTTTTGGTGTGGTCACTACATTGACTATGATTATTGCATTTGCCGAAATTTTTACAGACGCGGGTTTCCAGCGCTATATTATACAGCATGAGTTTAAAAGTGACGAGGACAAAGACAAGTCTATCAATGTAGCTTTTTGGTCGAATCTGACCATGAGCTTGTTGCTTTGGGGAATGATTGCTGTGTTCGCTGAGCCGTTGGCGGCCTTGGTCGGAAGTCCAGGGCTAGGGATTGTTCTTATTGTAGCTTGTGCTTCAATTCCACTTGAAGCTTTTTCAAGTATTCAGATGGCGGTGTTCAAAAGATCACTTGATTTCAAATCTCTGTTTTATCGCCGTCTTGCCGCTACTATGATACCTTTGTTTGTAACTATACCATTGGCATTATGGCTACGTTCTTATTGGGCTTTGGTTTTTGGTACAATAGCTGTGAACTTGGCAAATGCAATAATTCTAACATTTCAGTCTCCATGGAAACCTCGTTTCTTTTTCAGTAGGATTAGGTTAAAGGAAATGTTGTCATTTAGTATATGGTCTGTATTTGATGCCGTATTAGTATGGTGTACGAGTTATGTTGAGATCCTTTTTATTGCCAATATGCTCAATTCATATTATCTTGGTATATATAAAACTTCAATGACGACTGTCGGACAATTTACCTCAATAGTAGCAGCGGCAGTTTTACCTGTAATAATGCCTGCGTTGGCTCGTACTCAGCATGATTTTGTTGCCATGCGGAAAATGATACTGAATATGCAAAAGTATTTAAGCATTTTGCTGCTACCGATAGGGGTTGGTATTTTTTTGTTTAGCGGTTTAATAACGCAGATAATGCTAGGTGAACAGTGGGTTGAGGCCGTTCCATATATAGGAATATGGGCTTTGATGGAGGTCTTAACCATAGTGTTCTCAAGATTTTGCAGCAATATATATCCTGCTGTCGGTAAACCGAAATTATCTGTTCTCGTTCAAATACTGCATTTGATAGTACTTATACCTGCTGTGTATTTTGCAATAGGTTTCGGATTCTCCGTATTGTTTTATACGCGTTCTTTTATTCGCTTGCAAGCTATTGCTGTAAATTTCCTTTTCGCTTATTATTGTATAAAAATATCTCCAGTTAAAATGATAATAAATGTTTTGCCTGAAATAATCGCATGTGTTGCTATGAGTGTGGTGGCTTTAGTTTTAATGCATATAAGTGATAGTTATGTATTGCAATTTGTTTGGATTTTGTGTTGTGCTATCTCCTATTTCTTAGTATTGAGAATGTTCTCAGATGAGCGCAGAATACTAATTACCATGAAAAAAAAACTAATAAATTCGTTAGCGCATATTCTTTAATTATTCAGAGTTTTATGCATAATGTCCGTTTTTACTTATAATTATTGTTGAATATATGTTTAAAAATAGCCCTGTGAATTCTTTAAATTCAAAGCTTAATGGTTTTTATATAGGATTTATAGTCTTATGGCCTGTCCTTCAGTATTTTATCGGGTTTGATGGTAAAGGAAGAATCCCTTTCTTTGGAACTTTAGCATTTCTAGCATATAGTTTTTTTGCCAATCAAAAGCATTTTTTATCTATGCCTCTACTAATATGGTGGATATGGGTAGCGTATGCTTTGATTAATACGTTTTTTATTCAGGGTACTCCTATGCCCCCTGCCGACATAATTGGATTTTGTACAGGTGTTGTCTCTGGACCGCTTATAGCAAAGTGTATAATTGACGGAGCTTTTACAGGAAGAGACTCTCTTTTAAAATATATTGGATATGTAATCTTGTTGTATTTGTTGGGTACTTTGATGATCCCTTCAACAAATGAATATGAGGGACACGGTATTTCTGCATTTGGAAATATAGTTCCTATAACCATAGTTTTTATGGTTTTCGTATTTGCGATTAGATTTATACATAAAGATATATCATTAAAACTGTTTGTTGTAGTTTCTGTATTGGCAGTGTTCTTAGTTGTAGTTAGTGCTACCAGAAAAGCATTTGGTGGATTATTCATAGTGCTACTTTTTACTTATCTTTCTAAAATGCAGAAATTCTCATTTAAGACATTTTTTGTTTCAGTGCTGGTAGGATTGATATTATATGCTTTATCAGACACTTTTATGTCGTCAGATCTATGGGAAAGATTTTATAGAACTAACGAGCAGTCTGCAGTTGGCGATTATGATGATAATTTATTTCTCTCGTTAATGGATGACCGAGCTATTATGTATGTTACAGGTTGGGATGTCTTTTTGGATAATTTGTGGCTTGGAATTGGGTTGAGAAATTATTTGAATTTAGGATATTCTGCTTATACATTGCATACGGAATATATGGTGCAATTAACGGAGTGTGGAATTGTTGGCTCGTCTCTTTTTCTCTGGTTTTATTTAAAGATGGCAAAAGGATTAATTAGGAAGGCCAAATGGCATTCCTATGAAGCCTTAGTTTATTTAGGTGGATATGTGACAATCATTTTCATGTCATTCACAACTTGGACATACAACCAGCCTGTATTTTGGATATGTATAGGTTTAATTTTGGCGTACATTAAAAAACAAAAATATGAGAATTGCTATTGTAGATCGTAAAACTTCTTTTTCAGATCGTTGGTTATTATATTGTAAGGGCCAAGGTATAGACTATAAAATAGTAGATCCATACCGAAACGATATAATTCAGCAAGTAGAAGACTGTGATGCTCTGATGTGGCATTTTCACCAGTCTAACTATAAGGATATGCAAATGGCTGTGGCTTTATTGACATCTGTCAGTAAAAGCGGAAAAAAAGTATATCCAAATCCTGATACATGTTGGCATTTTGATAATAAGGTAGCCGAGAAATATTTATTAGAAGCAGTGGGTGCACCTCTTGTGCGTTCCTATGTGTTTTTCACGAAGCGTGAGGCTATGGAGTGGGCCGAAGAAACAAGTTTTCCAAAGGTTTTTAAGCTTAAGGGAGGAGCAGGGGCTTGTAATGTTAAACTTGCACATACACGAGACGAAGCTGTTGCTTTGATACAAAAAGCCTTCGGAAAAGGTTTTTTACAATACGATTGGCATAGTACCTTTAAAGAACAGCTAATAAAGTATAAGGCGGGTAAAGTGTCTGTCCGTGATGTGTTACGCCCTTTGTATTATGCTACAAAACGTTATCCTACGGAATACGCTCATTATCGCCAAAACGAGATTGGATATATATATTTTCAGGATTTTATCCCGGGAAATACGTATGATGTTCGTGTGTGTATTGTTGGTAATAAAGCTTTTGCCATTAGACGTAATTGTCGTAAAAATGATTTTAGAGCGTCAGGAAGTGGTGATATAGTCTATGATGTTAACCAAATTGATACAAGGTGTGTAGAGATTGCTTTTGATCTGAACAAGAAACTCAAATGTCAGAGTGTAGGTTTTGATTTCGTCTTTGATGCAAATGAAAAGCCGCTGATTATAGAATGTAGTTATGGATTCACAGCTAAAGGCTATGATGCTTGTGAAGGATACTGGACGGCAGACATGAAATGGCATGCTGGTTGCGGATTTGATTTTTGTGGTTGGATGGTTGAAGATCTAATTAGCGAACTGCATCATGAATAAAAAGGTAATTATTTGGAACACAGGTATTGATGACCTTGTTTCAGGAAAAGGAACCGTAGGAGGACTTACAGTTCAATTGTATTTTTGGGCGAAAGCATTTGTCTCAAAAGGATGGAGCGTTTTTTCTTTTTCAAATAATAAAACATGTTGTATTGAAGGAATTCATCTTTTGTGTTTAAAAAAATATAGGTATGTAGATGTTATCTATAATTTCTTTTTTAGTCTATATGTATTACTTTGTATCCGTCCCGAAATAGTTGTATTCAGAGGTGCTGATCGTAGTTTGTTTTGGGTTGCATTGTTAGCCAAAATAGTACATGCGAAATGCATTCTATTTGGTGCTTCAGATGCGAATTTTGTTCCTGGAAAAGATATATTGGTGGGTAATAAAATAAATACTATGCTCTATCGTCATTCTTTATCCTTTGTTTCTCATGTCATAGTTCAGAACGAAAATCAAAAGAGAACTTTGTTGGCGAACTATAATAAGGGGAGTCTTATAATTCCTAATATTTGGCCAAATACGCCTGCAGTGTCCGACGCAAATATAAAGTATGATGTGTTGTGGGTCGCAAACATGCGTAGGTTAAAGCGGCCAGAATGGTTTATTTCACTTGCAAAAGAGATGCCAAATTTTAAATTTGCAATGGTTGGTGGAGTAACTTTTGGGGACAGGGATTATTTCCTTCAAGTCAGACAAAAGGCGAAGAGTATTGATAATCTTAGTTTCTTGGGATCTATGCCATTTGAAGAAGTTAATAATTTGTTCGGAAAAGTGAAAGTTTTAGTTTGTACGTCTGAGTATGAGGGCTTTCCTAATACCTTTTTGCAGGCATGGTCAAATGGTATTCCTGTTGTTTCAACAGTTGATCCTAATCATCTTTTGTCTTCTAGCTTTTTAGGATACTTTGTAAAAAACCAAAATGAACTTCATTCCAGAGTGGAACTGTTGCTTGAAGATCAATCTAGGTATAAAACTCTGTCTAAGAATATTAAAGAATATTTTGAACGTAGCCATTCTGCAACAATAGCTTTTGAACATTTAATGAGTTACATCGAATAGTAATGGCACTATTGAATAGAAGTTTATATATTTCATTGTGTATTTTTATGCAGTGTTTCATGCGATTATATTGTGCTGTTCGATAATAATTGATAGAAATGCAGATAAATAAGAGAAAAATACTGTTCTTTTTGTTTGGGGGTGTTGGAGGAGCAGAGCGTATGACCATAAATATAGGGAAAATGCTCCCGTCTGAAAAATTCGAAGTGAAGTTTGTAGTTTGTGGACGTATGACACAGATACTACAATTTATCCCAACGAACTATGAAGTAATTAGAATTCCATGGCATAACATTCATGTGTTTTCTCGATTCAGAATGTCACGTGTGATCTTAAAGGAAAAGCCAGATTTCGTATTCGCGTCTACAATGAGTTTAAATGTTCGTCTGATACAATGTGCCAAATGGTGTGGCGTTAAAAGTATAGTACGCAACGACTCTATGCTACGTTATATAACTAGTCGTAAATTTTTGTTTCAATTGTCCAAGCGATATCAGTCTGCTTATCATGTGATTGCCCAACAGGAAGAGATGCAGCAAGAACTGATAAAACTTGTAGGGACTAACGACAGGCATATTGTTTGTTTGCATAATCCTATAGACATTAACACAATAAATCAAAAGATAAAAGAAGAAAATCCATACCCTCAAGATAACACGATTAAGTATTTGTTTGTTGGCAATTTTTCCATACATAAAGCGCATGATGTTCTTATTGAAGCTTTTAGAATAGTACATGGCCACAATTTGAACGCTCATTTATACCTGGTGGGCAAAATAGGTTCGCAACATTCTAATTATCAAAAAATCGTCAAGATGGTACAAGGGTGTGGATTGCAAGAATATGTGCATTTTGTGGGAGAACAGATTAATCCATATAAGTGGATACTTCATTGTGACTGCTTTGTGCTACCATCGCGATTAGAAGGTTTGCCTAACGTCTTGCTTGAAGCAATGTATTTAAAGCGACCCGTTGTAGCTTCGGTTTGTATTCCTGTCATTGATCGCATGGTCGAAGAAGGTTATAATGGATACAAGGTAAAACCAGACCAGCCAGAGGCGATGGCTGAAGCTATGGAAAAAGCTTTGAAACTTAGAGATTTTAAAATGACCTTTCCTACGGCAAAAGTTACTGACTTTATTAGTTTATTTGAATAGTATGGCTAAAGTTTTGATAATCTCTACATCTCGTAAAACTCGAGGTGGAATTACAGCTGTTTTGAAAGCTCATGAGAAAGGTGAGCAGTGGAAGAAGTTTCATTGTCATTGGGTTCAAACGCATCGTGACGGGAATAATATTCGTAAGCTGGCATATCTTGCCTTTGCGTGGCTGGATTTTCTAATAAGGATTCCATTCTATGATATAGTGCATGTACATTTTAGTTTGGGGACTACGGCAAGAAGAAAAGTGCCTTTCGTAAAGATTGCAAAGGCATTAGGCAAGAAGATTATTATCCATTTACATTGTGGTAGTCAAATACATGAAATTTGGAATAAGGACTATGATTATCTTTTTTCGGTTGCAGATGTTGGTTTGCTTCTATCGGATAACCTTTTACATATGGTAGAGGAGCATACTGGTAGCGGACATGATTATCGCGTATGTTATAATCCATGTCCACAAGTCAGTAAAAAACCTGTTTTGCAAAAGAAGAAACAGATACTTTTCTCAGGTACTCTTTGTGCGGGTAAAGGTTATCAAGATTTGATTCGCTCGTTTGCTAAGATTGCTAGCAAGCATACTGATTGGAAGATTATTTTTGCAGGAAACGGCGAAGTTGACAAAGGAAAGAGAATTTCTAAAGAATTGAAAATTGCCAATCAAGTAGAGTTTCTAGGATGGGTGTCTGGAGAGGAGAAAGATAAAGTCTTTCGTGAATCCATGATTTTTTGTCTTCCCAGTTATGCAGAGGGCTTCCCTATGGCTGTTCTTGATGCGTGGGCATATGGCCTTCCTGTTGTAACAACTCCTGTCGGTGGAATTCCTGATGTGGCTATAGATGGAGAGAATATGCTTCTCTTTAATCCTGGTGATATCAACTCGCTTGCTGAGCAGTTGGAAAGGTTGATGGTCGACGAAGAGCTGCGTAGTCGTATATCCTTAGCTTCAGTTGAATTTGCCGAAGGTAAATTTAACTTAGACACTATCAATAAACAAATAGGTGAATTGTATAAAACATTATGTGATTAAGTAGATAAATAAAAATGAAGAATGTGTCTTTTCTGTGGCTGGGGGGGGTAAAGCTCAGCCTCTCATTTTCCTATATATGGGATTTACTATGGGCTCCAATTTGGAAGAAGTGTATGAAGCATTGTGGCAAAAATGTTTTTCTACGTCCTGTTTCTTCAGACATTAAAGGGCTCTATAATCTTTCTATAGGCGATTTTACATTAATTCCTAAAGGTTCCACTTTTTACTGTACGCGAGCAGAGCTAACGATAGGGAAAAAAGTAATTTTTGGTCCCAAGCCAACAATTATAACAGGCGATCACCGTATAGACCTCATTGGTAAATACATTATAGACGTTGGAGATGATGAAAAATTGACAAATCAAGATGCTCCAGTTGTGATAGAAGATGATGTTTGGTGTGGTGCCAATGTTACAATATTGAAGGGTGTGACAATTGGACGTGGAAGTGTGGTGGCTGCTGGGGCTATTGTCACGAAGAGTTTTCCTCCTTATAGTATTATTGGAGGAGTACCTGCAAAGTTAATTAAAATGCGCTTTTCTCCAGAAGAGATAGAGCGTCACGAAGCATTATTGTAGAGTAAGTATTCGGTAAAGCCGTATTGTGTGCCTAGAAAAAGTTTCGCACTTTTGCACCGTGATTTTAAAATGTTCAAATTATGGTACAAGGCATGAAAGCATTCAACAACAGCATGCCAAAGTTCGCCGAGGTTGTGATCGGTGACCATGAGGCGAAAGAGATGAGTGTTGCGGCGAATAGTCGCCCCTCCCGCAGTCCTTATCTAAAACTGGTCTATCCCAATGGTGTGACGCTTATCCTTTCTGCTGACACCAGCGTCGAGCAGCTTCGTGCTTATAATGGCATAAGCGTGTAGGCTTATGGCTTGAGTTTGTCAGCTGACGGATGATCTGAAGTATTACTTGTGTATGGAGCCAGTCGATATGCGCAAGCAGTTTCAAGGTCTCCAGGGAATCGTGAACGAGGAGTTTGGCCGCTATCTCACCCAAGACGGTATATCACCATTGCAGTGTAAGGTTTTAACATATTGAAGTGCTACCTTTGTCTCCGTTTTTTTAAAAACGTCATAATTGTGGAAACAAAGGAGTATTTTGAAAAGGTAATGCAGGATTTAAACCAGAACCGCAAAGGTCGAAGCCTGCGCAAGTATTGTAGTGACGAGGGTGTCGATTACAAATGGCAGTCGAAGTACAAGAGACTGCCTTCACTTCACGTCACGCACAAAATTCTATATTTGTAGCATTCCCACAGATATGAGAAAAGAGAGAGAGGGTCTGGCAACGATAGTTCGCGATTTCTTTCATCGCGATCCGTTGGCTTATGGCGAGGCCTTCATCTTTTATAACAAGAAATATGATACGGTGAAGATACTTCACTAGGACTTAAACGGCTATGTGGTTTACCAGAAGTGGTTTGACGATGGCAAGATGCTGGAGCCAAAGTTTGTTGAGGCCAAGCGCTGCCATCGCATGACCAGGGAGCAGGTGACCTTGCTCGTATCCAACGCCGTTCAGTCCAAGATGTTTATCTATGACAATGACAATTGATGACCCGAAGTTTATCGCCTCTTGGCAGAAAGTAAAGGAATGCCTGAAATGCTTGGACGAGGATCAGGTGGATCGCCTGTTCTCCAAAGAGCACGCCTCGCTGCTTGAGTTCAACCAGGCATTGGCCGATGAGCTGCGTCTCAAGGAAGCCTCTTTGCGCTCTACTGTCTCAGCCTTGAAGGCGGACTGCGAGGCGGTCAAGAACGAGGTCTCTGAGATTAAGGCTGAGACCAAGCAACTTCGAGAGGAAAGGAGGCTGATGGAGGTAGAAATAGAAGCAAGAAAGCGTCAGATTGCCAGTCTTCGAAGTAAGCGGAAATCCACAACATAGCCATTGAATTGAACGCTGTTTCAGGCATATTGTAATGGGGCGGCGCAACTGGGACAAAGCAAGGCTGTCATGGGGCCGCTGAAAATCTAGCCTTCATGCATTCTCTATACGAAAGCTACAAGATGAATAATTTGAATTTTGGTAGTTACATAGAGGATATCCTTACCCGCATGAAAGAAGGGGATAAGGACTATCGGGCTATGCTTCCATGTTTCTATGTTGAGAAAACAAGTGAGGTGATGGGGTGCGCTTAGGTTCCCCTTCGCCCTAAAAACGATAGTAATTCTTTTTTTAAAAAAACATATATGCGTAACTGCTTGAAAAAACGGGGATGCAGTATTGGTGATATACAAACAAAGGTGAAATAATATTTATGGATACATTCATTCCTTATTTTGAGAAACAAAAGAAAAAAACAGAGAGGGCGGACCATATTGCAAGCGTTTCAAAGTATGTTGCTCAATGTCCGTGTATCAAGTTGGTGCATAATTATGATTGGAATGATTATGGTCATTTCACTTGGTTTGTGATGTGGGTAATAGAGGAGTCAGGAAACTGTGAGGTGATAGGTAATCTTAAGATAATGAATCGTCGCGGAGATGTTTATGAACTGATGCCAGACGGATTCGAGAGTTTGGGACAGGAGTTTTGCTCTGTCGGAATGGACACTTCGTATTACAAAACGCTGAAGAAGTTCTTTGGGAAACAGAGGGCAGAAAGAATATTGAAATCTTTGCGTGACTGTGCAACAGATACTCAGATCTACGAAACATTCAATAGCGAACCTGCTTTTCTTGAATCTCTAGGGCGTGACTTAGCAACTCAAAAGGCTATAAAGGAAGCGCGGTTCTTAATTGAAGGGAGAGATCTGAGTAGGGCGTATTCCTTCGATTTTAGTTTTTCTCCAATATACAATAAGAACGTTGCGGCTATCTGGAGTGTGCATTTGGAGTATGGGTGCCCTTCTTATAAACGTACATATTCGGTGATTGGTGAGAATGGTGTCGGAAAAACGCAGCTGATGGCGAACCTAGTAAAAGAATTGATCGGAGAACATTTGCCAAACATGAGTTGTAAGCCTATGATCTCATCTGTTATGGTGATATGTGCGTCGGAGTTTGATGCTTATAAGGATATAGAAACAAAAGATACTCGTGTTCCTGTTGTGATATGTGATGTCGTGCAGACCAAAAACACTTTGGAAAAACTAACAACTGCCATTAATGATATCTTGAAAAGAGGCACTTACTATGTTGCAGGAGAGATGCTTATGATGTATGAACGATATATTGAAATATTATGTACACAACTGGGGGCATCTGCTGGAGAGGTAATAAAAAAAGAGGATGTTGAAGTTAATGGTACTATTGTAGAACAGAGACCGTTTCTTGACAATCAAAGTCTAGAGGAGCTTGTCAACAAGTTTAGTACTGGTCAACTGCAAGTGTTTTCTCTGATAACGTATGTGTGTGCTAATATTCATTTAAACTCTATTGTTGTGATAGATGAGCCAGAGGTGCATTTACACCCTAAACTGATTACCATTTTTGTTAAGGTGTTAAATGACTTGCTTGAAAAATTTGATAGTTATGCTATAATAGCAACTCATTCGCCTTTGGTGGTTAGGGAATGTGTTCGGGAAAATGTATATGTTATGGTGCGTAATACAGAAAATATTCCAACAATAGGTGGGGTGGCCTTTAATACTTTTGGGGAGGACATTTCTTTGTTGTATCAAAATATCTTCGAATGTGATGATAGGGATAGCTTTTTTTATGAAACGATTGAAAAACAGGCGCAAAATGTATATCGCAGCTCGTATGAGAAGGTGGTTGAGGGCTTTAAACGAGCAAAAGTTGAATTGTCTTATAATGGAAGAATGATTGTTCGAGATTTTTTTGACTCGAAAGAATAATAAAAATGAAAAATATACAACCATCGCCTATGGCAATAAAAGACTCTTTGGTGAATTACGCCAATGGGTTGCATAAAGTAGTGAATAATGGGAACGAAAATCCCGTTTACAGTGTTTTTCATGCCGAAAAGGATGAGTCCACTTTAAAAAGTCGGACGAAGTTAAAATATTAATAATGTTCACTAAC
>ERZ1106944.696-NODE-696-length-15720-cov-7.180274_pt1 | contig 15720 bp, 4 predicted proteins | sample MGYA00403672_ERZ1106944 | MGnify/ENA primary metagenome ERZ1106944 (study PRJEB35170, sample SAMEA104062454) | human gut metagenome | biome: human gut; feature: human-associated habitat; material: faeces | place: Denmark | collected 2012-10-16 ...
TGTCTTCAGTCGCTAATTTGCTTTCATCGGAGATACCGCCCTTAACATTCACTTGATTGTTAAGTTTCTTTTTAATCACATTACCTGTATCGCCACCGTACAGCATACCGTCATTTAGGTTCGCCACTTCTTCGTTCGTGCCGTCCGGTTTTTGATACACAATGCGCGTAGTGGTCGTGCCGGCGACACCGTCGACGCCCGGCTTGCCGTCACGGGTTACGGAAATATTCGTCGTAACACCGTCTTTACCGTTGATGCCGATCTTGCCGTCCTTGCCGTCTTTACCGGTAGCGGTAATCGTTTCGGTCTTAAGGTCTTTGCCGAGTTTCACATCAATGGTGCTGTCACCGTTCGCATCTTGGGAGATACTTGTAATGATGTTGGAATTATCCCCTTTCACGGATACCTTGGACCCCAATTTATTCGTTTTTTCGCCGCCTGTATTGGCATCGAATTTCAAGCCGTCATTGATAACTTTATCTAATTTAGATTTAGAGGCAACATCCTTAATCTTAACTGTTTCTTTACTACCTGCATGGTTTTTATCCTCTACAGTTAAGTCAACATCGCCGTTAGAATCAACTGTATAAGCCTCATCTGCAGCAGCTGCATTTTTCACCAAACGGTAATCTGTAGCATTAGCACCTTGGTTCTTAACAACATCACTGATTTTTTTCAATTGATCTTCTGTAGCTGCGCGACCGCTTACAGGATTAGATGTATTTACATCCCAATCTTTATTATCAAGACCAGTCACATAGTTCTTAGTATCAGCGTGTTTACCCATTGTTACACCACCGGCTTTCACGGTATCTGTAGCTGTCAATGTTTGAACATTAAGATTTTTGTTCAATTTAACGCCGATTGTAGTATCATCGCCGGTTTGCGTAATTTCAGTAGTGATATTGTTATCACCATTGACTGTTACTTTAGAACCAAGTTTATTCGTTTTTTCAGCGTTATTATCAGCGTTAAAACGAAGGCCCTTGTTGATAAGATCAGTTTTAGCATTACTGATATTAGTATTTAATTCGTTTTTAGCATCGTGTAATTGACCGCCGTTTACAGCGTCTTTACTACCTGCACCTACAGTACCATCAGAAACATTGGTAATTTTTTGATCATTTGCATTGAGACCTGTTGAAGATACATAGGTCTTACCACCTACAGTCAAACCGCCGTTATTAATGCTCGTATTGCCGGCTGTCACGCTGTCCAAGCCGGTCAATGTTTTCGCCAATTTTACGTTCAATGTGCCATTGCCGTCGGATTCAACACCGATATTTCCATCGGACAATGCGCCTGTGGCACCGCCTTTAACGGTGACGGTATCGCCTAATTTTCTGTTGCTCACAGCACCGGTATCACCGGCAAAGTTCAAGCCTTTATCAAGAGTTGTATTGATTGTAGTAATACTTGATGTATTATTATCTTGTTGCGCCTTCGATGCAATATCTGTCAATGTAACTTGTTTTTTGTCGCCTTTATCATTTGCTACAGTCAATACCATATTTCCATTGCTATCAACCTTATATTTACCCTGGCTACCCGCTTCAGGATTTTCTACCAAACGGTAATCTCCCTTTGCTACCTCAGTAAATATATTACTCAAATCAACATTAACTTTGCCCGTATCGTTACGTTCCAGTGTCAACACTTTGCCGTCATTAGAAATACTGCCACTCGTAACATAGTTATTTTTCAATCCACTCACGTTCGCAGTCAATCCGTTTGTGCCGATTAAATTTGCGGCACCCTCACCATTTGCTTGATAAGTCGCTGCACCGCCAGTCACATACTTATCCTTCGCCGTAATGATACGGTTAATATCGCCAATATTGGCACCATTCGTCGTTACGTCTCCGCCACTAGCCACATTAACGATTTGTTTGTTTCCTGCATCAATGCCGGTTTTTACAATTTTAGGGCCTCCAGTGATCGTCACACCATCCGTGTTCATCACTGTATCACCAGCAGTCACACTAGTTAGGTCTTTCAGTTCTTTAGCCAATTTCACGTTCAATGTATCTGTGCCATTAGATACCACTCCAATATTGTTATCACTCAATTTGGATGTATCGGCTACGCCACCAACGATATTAGTTTGTGCCCCCAGTCTTTGGATAAACTTATTATCTGTAGCCCCCGTACCTTTTACATCTCCTGCATAAACTGTGCCCTTATTCACTTCCGTAGTCACTGCATACAGTTGACTGCCGTTAATAGCATCTGTAGATGTAGCGGAAATACGGCCGGCTGCTACATTGGTAACCGTCCGTTCCATACCTGTCTTACCTACGCTAACTGTGGAACCAGGATTTATACCTGCAAAGTTATGTACTACTCCATTAACTGACTCAGAGGCTGTTGCTACCGCTGCAGCAGTTTCAGAACCGGTGCCGAGAGCCACTGCATTTTCATTGGTTGCTTTCGCCCCAGTACCGATAGCGACGCTGTCTTTCGCACTGACCGAAGCACTTTTACCTATAGCTGTACCGTTTTCAGCAGTAGAAGAAGATCCAGATCCTATAGCAGTTGCATCTACTGCACTAGCATTCGTCTGTCTGCCAAGTGCCGTTGCCCCTAATTGTTTCGCGTTAGCTAGATAACCGACAGCCACGGACTGTCCAGTAGTAGCTTTTGACCAGGTACCGATAGACACGCTGGCATCATCTTCGGCCACTGCATTTGTCCCCATGGCGATACTCCATCTGCCCTTAGCCTCCGCACTCCCACCGATTGCATAAGCATAAGTATTAGTAGCTTTTGAATTATTTCCCATTGCTAACGAGGATACCTCAGTAGCGTGAGAAAGGCTGCCGATGGCTATAGCATAGGTTTTATCCGCTTTTGCACCTGCACCGATAGTGGTAGCATACTCTCCATTAGCTTCGGCTTTTGCCCCAATAGAGGTAGCATTTTTCCCTTGTGCCTTGGCTACACCACCAATAGCTGTCGCATTTTCCGCAGTAGATTGTGTTCCTCCACCGATAGCGGTTGAATATGAAGCAGAAGAATTACTATGCGCACCTAATGCCAAGGAAACCGGTCCAAGGGCCTGCGCATAACCGCCAATAGCTACATTATTTTGATCTGTGCCACTATTCGTGCCATTTCCCCATGATACCCCTGCACCAGTCCCCGCAGGATTTACTGCATTAGCAGTATTCAGTGGCAATAATGTACCACCTACTAGTGCCAAAATACATAAAAGTGTACCAACGCATGTTGTGCTTCTTCCATTAATTTTCCCGCGATTATTAGCAATTTCGGACACAACTACATAACAGTTTTTCACCCGATTCCAAATGACTTTATAAATTCGATTCATAATGTTCCTTTCGTACTACATTTTCGTTGCGTAATACCTATCTAACCTTATATAAAACTATAATAAAAATAAGAAGTAATAGATATAAAAATTATCTATACTTCTAATACAAACCAACAATATTCAGCATAACAAGTCAAATATTACACTTATTACAGATTGTTATCATATACTCATCTACTCGTATACCATATCAAAAAAAATCTATATTGTAAACAAATTTTTCATGTTTCATTCATTTTTATGGTTTATTTAACAAAATTAATAATTAGGAAATAAAATCTTCATCTTTTCGATACATTTATGCCATTAAATTTACATATTTGCATGTAACAATTTCAATTTATACATAACAAAAGCCGAGGCAATCTATGCCCCGGCTTTTATAAACACCATACATTCTAAATATTATTTAGTTATCAGTGTATTATCACAGAATCTAATGAAACTGTCCCTGATTCAATTACAATATTTAATTAAATTAGCGGTTTATTACTTACACCAGATCTTACTGAATTGTTGGTGCATTAATCGCTTTACGAAGATCCACTGTATGAAGTTCGTCCATTGCAGGAGCTGCTTTTTCATCCACAGTTTTCACGCGATTATTGCCGTCTTTCATAGCTTCGTTCAAGCTGAAGATAACCATTTCGTTCATGTAGAAACGCAATTCATCATCATGTACATTGGCTGTATTGCGATCCAAGATATCGATGGTTTGTTGCGCATAGTCCAATTTAGCATCTTCAGATACAGTCACATGTTCTGTAAAGAACTGTTTGTAATCGTTGTACAAACGATCTAACGCCATGCGCGCATAGCTGTCATTTTTATAACGATGGCTCACGATGTACCAGCTACGACGAACGTTCATATAATACAATACATTATTGCGGTACCGTTCTTGCCCCTTCATAACGCGAGAGTCGTCCATGATATATTTGCCTTTTTGATCCAATTGGAATTGTGTAAAAGCATTCACTACGTCACGAACTTCTTCGCTAGGTACAGGAATGGCCACTTCTGCTTCAATTACGTTTAATGGTTCAGCTGGTTGTTCCGGCATCATCAATCGATCTTGAGCCGCATCCGCTTGACCTACCGCGCATACATAAGCCAGTGCCAATACAGGCATAAATGTTTTGAATTTCATACTTCCTCCTTATGATGAGCCGCCCCGGAAAGGGCGGCTTTCACAATCCTTACATGAGTGGTTAAGAACTCGAATATTCAGATTCGATTATTTTGTAAGACCTGCTTGTTGCATCAACAATGCGATTTGAGCTTTCATTTCTTCATTATCGCGTTGTACTTGATCGTATTTAGCAGTTAACTCTAGATCATGTTGTTTCATACGTTCATTTTCAGCTTTCAATGCAGTCACTTCATCCTGCAATACATACGCGGAGCTGATAGGGCCGGCCTTATAACGTGCAGGAACCGCTTTCTTCGCATCGGAAGTACCGAATTTGTAGGATACGCCCGCATTAATCATGTTGTCATGACCGCCAAGAGATACGCCCATATGGAACATTGTAGATTCATTAGTATAGTGCGCCACGCCTACAGCTGCAGCGGTGCTGCCTTTATAATGACCTACAGCAGCCAATACTTGAGTTGGTTCCAATGGATCATATTGTAATGGTTTGAGGCCAGAAATAGCTGCACTAGTAGCACCTACATCAGCGATTTTACCATCCACGCTACGCATAGCACTGCTCAATTGATTTACGTTAACCGCATCAGTACCATCTACACCAGGGCCTACATTAGTAATTCTATTACCACCGTTATTGAGGCCGTCTTTAGTAAGACTTACAGCATTACCTTGAGCAGGTGTAATTGTCATACCGCCACCGTTCATAACAGTTGTATTACCAGCAGCATCCGTAGTCGTTACGGACTCAAGACCTTTCAAGTCTTTAGCCAACTTGATGTTATAGCCATCACCAGCAGCGTTTTTCACAACACCGATATTATTATCTGCCAAACGGTTCACATCAGCACCACCAGTAAGGTTCATAGTATCTCCCAATCCACGAACCACTTTACCGCTATCGCCAAGTTGGTCACCTTGGAATACACGGCCTGTTCTAGCCTTGTTGTTGAAGTCATCATTAACAGCTTTCAATTGATCTTCTGTCGCCGCACGACCAGGAACAGCTACAGGGTTTTCAGGATCCCAAGTTTTGTTATCCAAACCTGTTACGAAGTTGCCTTCTTTACCGTCGGAAGTTTGCTTACCTACAACTACGTCACCGGCTTTCACAGTATTTGCCGTTACAGAACCGTCGTTGCCGTCGATTTTAACTTGATTATCACCTTTACCGGCTGTAATCGTTCCTGCAGAGCCATCCAACTTAACTTCTTTATCGCCATTGCCGGCTGTAACAGTACCTTCGGAACCGTCAATCTTAACTTGTTTTGCTGGGTCTTGACCAAGAGTGATCTTATCGTTCAAGGCCATCTTGATAGCACCGTTATCAACAGAAGTTTTGATATTACCGTCACCTTTTAGGTCAATTGTTTCGCCAAGAGGTTTCTTCACGGAGTTACCGTCTTCTGCTTTAAGACCGAAGCCTGTGGATTTGATGTCTTCAATAGCTGTATGCAATTGACCGCCGTTTACAGCGTCCTTGCTACCAGCGCCAATAGTACCATCAGCTACATTAGTGATCTTCTTATCAGCTGCATCGATGCCGTCTTTCGTCATGGAAGGACCATCAGTAATCTTCACGCCGTCTTTTGTAACAGCTGTCAACGGATTACCTGCTGCATCTTTAATAGTCATGCCTTCGCCGTTTACAACGGTTTTACCATTTGCACCATTAGCTCCGTTGTTGAAAGTAATGGAGTTCAAGTCTTTAAGGTCTTTTGCCAAACGAACATTGAGGATATTATTTTTGCTGATAACACCAATATTGTTTTCAGTCAAATCATCTTCGTTTGTTACGCCGCCCTTAATGTCCAATTGTTCATTAAGTTTTTTCTTGATAACGTCGCCGTTGTCACCACCATATGCCATACCGTCATCTTTGGTTGCCACTTGATGTGTCTTACCCTTTTCATCAGTGTATTTGATACGAGTGATTTCGTTACCGTTGAGGTCTGGATCACCTTTTTCAACAGAAATGTCAGCGCTATGGCCGTCTTTACCGTTAAGACCGATGTGACCTACGCCGTCTTTACCAGAAATAGATACAGCTTCTTTACCGTCCTTACCAGTCACAGCTACCTTGCCGTCTGTACCGTTATTAGGACCTGTAATGGACACGCCGTTCTTACCGTCTTTGCCAACTTTCACGGATTCAGCTTTAAGGTTTTTATTCATCTTTACGTTGATAGTTGTATCACCAGATGTTTGGTCTTGTGTGATGAAAGTTTTAAGGTTTTCGCCGCTGTAATCTTCGTCAGCTGCCGTGCCTTCACCTTTAATAGTCACTTTAGAGCCAAGCTTATTAGTTTTTTCTCCGCCTTGATTAGCATCGAATTTCAAACCTTTATTAGTCAATGCGTCTGCACTATCTTTGATTTTGTCATTTAAGTAGTCTACATTAACCGCTTCGCTACCATCGTTGCCTGTAGCATATGCCACATTCGTTACGTGAGTACCGCCTTGCTTATTGTTATATGCAGGACCTTCGTAAGTTACCTTGGATTTATCAGGATTACCAGTAGGATCCAAATCATACTTAACAGCGCGGTCATTCAATTTATCAAGTTTGGATTTAGAAGCAACGTCTTTGATGGTAACGGTTTCTGTTTTATCTGGATGATTCTTATCTTGTACAGTCAACGCTACATCGCCGTTCGCATCCACAGTGTAGTCTCCATTGGAGCCTGCTGCTTGATTTCTGATCAAACGATAATCAGTGGAGTTAGCACTTTGAGCATCCAACGCTTTTTTCAACTGATCTTCTGTTGCCGCACGACCGGATACAATCTTATCTGCATCCCAATCTTTATTATCAAGACCTGTTACATAGTTGCCTGTTTCGCTGTCGCCGGCCGCGTTGTTAACAGTTTGACTACCCATAGTAGCACCGCCTGCTTTCACAGTCTTAGCAGCCGTTACGGAATCAAGATTTTTAAGGTCTTTCGCCAATTGAAGTTCCAATTTGTTAGTGCCATCAGCTTTTACGTTGATATTGCCGGCTGCGCTCTTGAACGCTGCAGATTCAGCTTCAGTTACGCCTTCACCTTGTACTTTCACCAAGGAATTCAATTTTTGTTTATTCACAGTACCAGAATTGTTACCAGTGAATTGTAAACCGTCCTCCATAGTCGCAACTTGGTGTTCGCCGTTGCCGTCTTTGTAAACGATACGTGTAAGACCGTTTGTACCGTCTACACCTTTTTCGCCTTTAACGCCAGTAGCAGGATCATCGTAACCAGGTTTTACGGACAAGTCGATACCATTAGTACCGTTCACGCCGTTTGTTCCGGCAGGGCCTGTCAAGCCGATGTGGCCTACGCCATCCTTACCGGAAATAGAAACTGCTTCTTTACCATTTTTGTCAGTAACAGCTACCTTGCCATCTGTACCGTTCGCTGTGTCAGGACCTGTAATAGATACGCCATCCTTACCATTTTTGCCAACCTTCACAGATTCAGCTTTAAGGTTTTTATTCATCTTCACGTCGATAGTCGTATTGCCTGTTGCCGCATCTTGTTTGATGAAAGTTTTAAGGTTTTCACCACTGTAGTCAGCGTCAGCTGCAGTGCCTTCACCTTGAATTGTAACAGTAGATCCTAATTTGTTAGTTTGTACGCCGCCTACATTGGCATCGAATTTAAGACCCATGTTGATAAGGTCTGTTTTCGCATTAGTAATATTATTATTTAATTCGTTTTTAGCATCGTGTAATTGACCGCCGTTTACAGCATCTTTGGAACCGGCCGCTACGTTACCATCTTTCAAGTTAGTAATTTTTGTACCGTTAGGACCTTCCAATGTTACTGTGTCATGGCCTGTGTTACCGTCATATTTTACGGAACGATCTTTTACATTATCTAGTTCAGTTTTGGACGCAATATCCTTAATCGTTACAGTTTTAACGTCACTGGATTTTTCGTCTTTTACCTTCAAGTCTACTTGATTGTTTTCAACCTTATAGGAACCGTCTGCCGCGTTGTTCGGATTAGCGATTAAACGATAATCAGAAGCACTTGCGTTAGCCGCATTAGCCGCTTTTACAGCATCGCTGACAATTTTAAGTTGATCTTCTGTTGCCGCACGTCCGGACACGAAGGCAGGATCAGTTAATGTCCAATTTTTATTGTCCAAACCGGATACAAAGTTACCATTTTGAGTAGCTGACTTATTGTCTGTTACAGCTTGGTTACCCATAGTAGCAGTACCAGCTTTTACAGTTTTTGTAGCAGTTACTGTATTAACATTGATGTCTTGACCCAATGCAACCTTAATTGTTGTATCGTCGCCAGTTTGTGTAATTGTAGTGTCGATGTTAGTACCATCACCAGCTACTGTTACCTTGGAGCCTAATTTATTTGTTTTTTCGCCGCCATTATCAGCATCGAATTTCAAGCCTTTATTGATAAGCTCCGTTTTTGTATCATCAAGTTCTGTTTTGGATGCAATATCCTTGATAGTTACAGTTTTCTTATTCGCAGGATTTTTAGCATCTTGTACAGTCAAGTCAACTTTATTGCCAGATACAGTGTAAGCTTTATCAGCAGCACTGCTGTTTTCAACTAATTGATAGTCAGGAGCATCTACGTCAACTTTATATGTTTTATATGTACCGTCAGTACCTTCTGTAATCGTTGTGTTTTTACCAGCAACAACTTTAACTGCTTTTTGCGCTTCATTACGAATAACAGATTTACCGCCGTCCGTAATGTTGGACAAGTCTTTATTTGCCGCATTGTCAATCTTGTTCTTAGTTGCATCAGTCAACGTCACATCAATTGTTTGGTTGTTAACAGATGTCGTAACATAAGAACCATCGCCTTTTACAGTCAATGTTTGATTGTCCAATAAAACGTCATTGTTACCGCTGTTACCGGCTACTTTCAAGTTAACATTGCGCAATTGTGCCACGTTAACAGCATCAGTATCCGCAGTACCTGCAGCCACGTTTGTGATTTGACGAGTTTTTGTACCACCGTCACCTAGGGACACCGCACCCATAGTGGATGTCAACGCAGCACCTGTCAATCCGCTATATCCGTTTGTACGGCTGTCTACAGTTTTAACATTATAACCTGCTTTACCGGCCGCAACGGAAGCAACGGAATTCGCACCCAATGCAACGCCGTCATCTACGCTGGATTTAGCTTTATAACCGATCGCTGTGCTGTTCGCATTAGCTGCAGTCGCATCAGCCCCGACAGCTGTAGCAAAGTTACCTGCTGCAGAAGTACGTACACCGGCTGCTGTCGCGTTATTGCCTGTAGCACCTGTGTTATCGTAGTTCGCATCGGCAGATGTGCCTTTAGCACTAAAGAAATTCGTTTGCGCCGCTTCAACAGCTTCTTTTACCGTATGGTATGTGCTGTTCTTGATATTGAAATCAGGCGCTTTATATGTAGAACCATTCGCTTCATAGCCCGTATAAGTAGGACCTGCGATGGATTTTGCCAAGTTACTGTTTACAAATTTTAATTGTTTTACATTTGTTGCGTCAGTATCGTTTTCACCGCCTGCTACGTTGATGATACGGCGTTCAGAACCTACGTTACCTACCGCAACTACACCGTTTGCAACATTGTTATTTTGTTGGTTAGTGAAAGCAGAGAAACCATTAACCAAGGCACCTCTTACTTCCGTACCAGTACCCAATGCCAAGGAGTTATTGGATTCTGCAACGGCATTTGTACCGATAGCCATGGAGTTAGTACCTGTAACAGTTGCACCAAGACCGATAGCTGTCGTATTAGTATTGTTTGCTTTTGCTTCTTTACCGATTGCAATGGCACCATCTTTAGAGGCATTCGCCGCACCGCCAAGTGCAAGCGCATCAGCACCCAAGGATTTTGCATTACCGCCTAATGCGATGGAGTTGGATAATTTTGCTTGAGAAGAACTACCCATAGCAATAGCATCAGCACCAGCAGCATTAGAACTACTACCCATAGCAAAGCTGCTTACACCACTTGCATTTGCACTTTTACCCATTGCCACGGCATTTTGTGCGGATGATTGCGCCGTATTACCGATGGCAAAGGCATTCTCTGCACTAGCATTAGCACTATAACCCATGGCTACCGCATTGGCGCCACCAGTACTGGATGAAGAACCGAATGCCATAGAATCATCTGCACCAACTGCAGTACGAGCTTTTGTACCGAAAGCAAGAGAACGAGCCCCTTCTGTTACGGTATTACCATCGCCATTATATTTAGCACTTGGAGTACCATGTTGTTGACCAGGTAATTTTATAGTTTCTGCCGCACCGATTGCAATGGATTGATCCGCTTTTGCTGTAGCGGAGTAACCCATGGCAAAACTACCATTACCCTTTGCCCAAGATGCAGTACCCAATGCTGTAGAGAACTCACCTTCTGCAGCAGATTGACGCATCATAGCCAAGGAGTTAAATCCACTCGCCTTTGTGGCTGTACCAAGAGCCATGGCAGATGGGGATAAAGCTTGTGCATAATGACCTAGTGCAAAGGAAATACCACCTGTAGCCTGAGCATAGTTACCGATAGCTAAGCCGGAATAATAAGTTGGATTACCAGTTTCCTGAATATTTGTATTTTTACCGATAGCAATGCCGGCAAAGCTATTTTCTGTATAGTTACCTCTATCTGTACCATTGTACAAATGACTATTATCAAATGGTGTCAAGTTTCCAGGATTTTGATAGTTATATAAATAACTACCTTCACTATAAACTACATTACCAGTAGCATAACCAGCCCCATTTACATCATTAATTGTCATAGCAGTATATGTAGCAGCATTAACCGTAGTAATATTACCACCCATCAATAATGCGGCTACCACCATGATTGCACTCATGCGTGCCCAAGTTGTACCAGTTTGTACGGATTTTACCTTTCCGCCACCTGTTTTTACGATTTCAGATACTACTACATAGCATTTTTTAGTCTTACTCCAAATCACATTATAAATTCGATTCATGATTATCCTTTCTTACCGAAACCTCAGTAAAACACATCACTTGTGTTGCATAATATTGCAAAGATAATAAAAAGAAGAAGTATAAAGATTGATTATCATCTACACTTCTTACACCAAATACTAGTATTCTCAATTACGATACGAATACTATAATTATTCATGATTCTTCATCATATACTCACCCACGGCAATACAATATCAAAAAATTTCTATCTTGTAAACGACTTTTTCATCTTTTCTTCATTTTTGTCGTTTATTTATAAGAAATAGAATCTTCATCTTTCCTATCAAATATTACGATAAATCCACATATCGGAATATAACGATTATTGTACTTACGTAATCAATTTCATATTTTTAGACTTTTCAGTTTAATGCTTTCATAGATAAGATAATTTTATATACAGAAAATTTATCACCTACAGATACACGAAAAAGCCGAGGCCCTAGAGCCTCAGCTTTCACAATATAAATCATATATATATTCTATTTTTTATTGACTCTTACACGTTCAATAGTTGGTTGTCCTTCATGATTCTTGGCAATAGTATCCACACGGAATAACGCCATTTCAGGACCAAATTCAGATACGAGTCGATTATCGACGACAACACCATTTTGAATGGCGCGGTACACAACTTGAGCGAATTCATAACGGGTCAACATACGATCTCCTCCAAATGTACCATCAGGATAGCCTTCCACAAGACCACGTCGAGATAGATCACTAACCGCCGCATATGCCCAGTGATTATTCGGCACATCAGGGAATAATGTGCTGCGGTCTGCCTTCATATTTGTTCCAGCCAGGCCATTCAAAAGAGCAGTCAACTTTTGAATCTGTGCATTTTGTACTGCTACAGTTTTCTTAAGTTCCAAAACTTCCTTACCGATAGCTACACGAGAACGAGATACATTACTGTGAGCACCTACTTTCACAGACATACCTGCATTTACAACGGTTTCGCCATTACCAACAGTAGATCCTACGCTAAACTGCAAGTCCTCATTCGGTCTGTAAAAAGCCCCCAATGCAGCGGCGTTGCCGTCATGATAGTGGCCATAACCAGCAGCAAAGTCCCATTTTGCATCAGGATCGAAATCCAACGGATGCAAGGCGGCAAGTGCAGCCGCTCCGGCCACAGATTTATTAACCTTTTTATCGAGGCGAGCTACATTCCGCCCCATATTCGTTACATCCTGCTTGATATTAGTAATGTCGCCCTGAATATTGGTTACATTCTTTTTAATATTGGTCACATCACCTTGTATATTGTTAATGTTTGTCGTGTTATTTGTAATCTGATTCGTTATATCGTCAGATAGGCTTACCTTATAATCTTTAGTCGTTCCGTTCGTCGTAGTTGTCACATTAATATGTTTACCTGCACTGACGGTAGTGGAGCCGTTCGCATTCACTTGATTTTGCAACTTTTTGAGCTGTGCCACATTCACCGCATCCGTATCCTTTGTGCCGGCTGCTACGGATGTAATCTGACGCGTAATATTTTTATCTGCATCACCGACAGATACGGCCGATTTAGTCGCCTTCCACGTAGAATCCGTATTCGTGGACTGTGCCTTTGTACTCGGGTCATACCCAACGGATCCAGCCGCCACAGTAGCCTTCGATTCACTGCCCAATGCAACGCCGCCCTCTACGGTTACATTCGTATTATGTCCGACAGCGACCGCATTATTAACAGATGTCGTAGTCTTGCTGTCTGTGGAACCGATGAGAACCGCATGATTGGCATCTTTTACCTCACGATTATCCCCCATTACAAGACCGTTCTTAGAATTAGTCACCGTATTTTCAGACCCTATTACGGTTGTATTGGACACCTTATCCGCCGTATTGTGAAAGCCCGTCAACATGGTATTCGTACTTTCATTGTCTTGGGAGCCGGTCAATGTGTTATTTACACCCATAAGTGCGGAGCGAAGTGTATAATCCGCCTTATTACCGCTACCAAATGCCATAGTAGAACCGCCACCATTAGAATTTTTGACAGCGGAACGTAATTTCTCAGATAATTCCTTAGCGGAATTACCGCCCGAACTTGGCGCTGAAATACTGGTTACAGAATTCGTTATTTCATTCCCAGCACCAAATACGAGAGATCCATTGGAGTTAAAGGTTCGATTGGCAGTGCCTACGATACTATTTGCAACCCCAGAGTATTGAGAGCTAGCACTTGTCGATTCAATACTATTTAAAGACCCTGTAATAGTAGCACCAAAATTCTTAGTGGCATCAGCGGTAGTGGTAGGATAACCTGAAGAGGCAATCGAATAAGCCCCTACAATAGAAGAAAACAAACCATTAGAATAACTATTCGCTCCTATAGTTGTGGAAAATAAATGTCCATTATTATTTTTGGTATTAGAACTATCTACATCCACATCACCTAATTTTCCTTTATAATTATGGGTCCCCAACATAATACTGCCAGAACGAGCATAGGTGTTTTGACCAATAGCCATTCCGGTTACCATCTTTTCAGGATTTTTTGGGAGCCCGAAAGGTATACCAAAAAGATTTTTGTATCCAGCCTGATTAAAATCAAACGCTCTTTCCATTCCGCCTACCATATTTTCGACGAATGAATTCGCACCTATGGCAATGCCGCCACCTTGATCAATATAATTATTAATATGTGCCTTTCCACCAATTACAATATCACCTGTGGACGGCTGTCCGACACCACCCGAATACTCTATAGTAGCCCCTTTACCAATGGCTACGTTTTCCGCCTTTGGTGCATTGCTACCCGTACCGATGGCTACACCGTTACCGCTACCCGGTGCCACATCCACCGCTCCGGCCACATATAGGCTCGATAACAACACACCATTAATCAACACCGATAATATAAGTTTACGCTTGCTCATTTTATCCTCTCCAATCCCTAATGAATTCCACGTGTAACTTATTCTTCATTATATTTTCATGAATATTGTGCCACTCTTTTTCTATTTTGTAAACAAAATAAATTTTTATGAATTAATGTATAAAAAAAGGAACTGTTTTATCATATCAGATGACAATCATCTGATATGATAAAACAGCTCCCTATGTTGCTTTTATCTAAAAAATAAATATGGATTCTTATGCTACTTTTATCAAAATAATAAATATATATATATCAATCTATCAATCAACGTGCACCGTATGTTGGCGGCGCACATTTTCTAGCATATTCGCACGAACCGATGCTTTTGCATCCGATCGATGGTTACCACCAAACCATGCCGTATCAACCCCGGCTAGGCGGAACATGATTTTTCCGTACGGACTGCCATGCTCATGCTCGGGCTTATTATAGCCCATGTCCACGGAAATCCTCGGCGTGAGCTGCAACTCCGTACCGATACGCAAGCCATGCTTATCCTCACTACGCCGCAACTGCCAACGATAGGCTTCCATGTACACGCGCGCCCAACGGGCATTCTTAAAGCTAGTCCCATATTCCGCAGTATATCCGTTAGACACGCTCTCCAAGCGTGTCGCACCGTCAAGGGAACGCTCGCTGGACACACCGCGATACCAGTTCATGCGAAATGCACCGATACCCGATACATACTCCAGCCCGACACTCATGCGACTGTGATTACCTCTGAACCGATGGTCATAAAACAGATTACCACCGTAATAATGGTCATCGTTCGCTGCGATTCGGCGATAGCCGATACCCACATTCGCCGTCGTTCCTGTATCCGCTGCATTCGCCAACCTCTCCTGTGTAAACCACACATGACGAGATGTCTCATCATAGTAACCTAGTGGTTGCAATGTTTCCACACCGTACAAGGGCTTCCAGTTTTTCTGAAAGCGCAATGACACGACGGTTCTCTGCATCCACGGTTTTGCCTTCGATCCGTGCATTGCGGAATGAACACCAGTCATAACCACCGCCTGCAACGCAGAGTTGACTGCATCCGTATCGGAATAACGAGTCGTCTTTTTATCTGTGGAGTCCGGCATCTCCAATCCGCCCTGACCGATGACATGATCTGGAGTATGAGACGAATTAACATGGAATGTATCTGAGTCGTCAGATAAGGCGACCGTACTTTCACTATGAACTTGTTTTACCCTAGTCCCCTGTATAGGCTGCTCTGCTTTACTTACCTGCTCCCCCGATACAGGCATGACAAACATATAAAGGGCACTCATCAACACGATTATATATTTCATTACACACTCTTACATACAAACACACTTCTCATTACTTAATACCGTACATACTTAATTATGTACATAATACTTAAT
>ERZ1106944.707-NODE-707-length-15563-cov-3.684227_pt1 | contig 15563 bp, 8 predicted proteins | sample MGYA00403672_ERZ1106944 | MGnify/ENA primary metagenome ERZ1106944 (study PRJEB35170, sample SAMEA104062454) | human gut metagenome | biome: human gut; feature: human-associated habitat; material: faeces | place: Denmark | collected 2012-10-16 ...
CAGCACCGTCACAACACAAACACAAAATAAAACACGACAAAACTACTATGCAATCATCCTGTCTATGCCGGGGAGGCATATGTTACTGACTTATATATATTCGCATACCTACAAGAGTATTTCAGGCGATTTGCATGTATATAACATTCCCCTTTCTGATTTGTTCACGAAAGGAGAAATTAAAAGTTTATTTCTTTCCCTTATAATCTCTCAGAAAGCCTTCCATCAGCCATTTGGCAAGTGCCTGGCGATTGGAATCCATCACCAGTCTCCGCTGGTCAAATGTATTTTGGATATTGCCCAGCTCTACGAAAACAGAAGCAGGCGTAGTATGAGAAAGCACGTACAGATTGCGTCCGCTCACCGTTCCGGCAAAGCCACGATTCGGTTGGTGCTTGCCATATTTTGATTCAAAAGTATTTTTCATGTTATTGGCCAGCCGTTTACTCTCAGCCTTCTTATTGGAGTGATAGAAAAACACATCCGTTTGTTTTCCTTTGCTCCGGCTATCCACATGGATAAAGATAGCCCGGCAGTAAGTATAGTTTTTACGGTCCTTCTGATAAAGAGCATTGATCTTGTTACAGCGTTGCTGAAGACGTTGCACCTGATTCAACGGAATGGGATCGCCCATACAAGTTTCACGTTTACTATTGGAAAGATAGGCATCATCGCGGATACCATCTTTAGCGTCTTGAATGATGATATGCACTTCAGCTCCTTCCTGCATCAGATTTCGTGCCAGACGAAGGGCGATATCGTAGGCGTATTCATCTTCATGAAGTTCATGCTTGCCTACCCATCCGATCGCTCCGGGATCGGGGCCACCGTGTCCGCTGACTACATAAAAACAGGCACCTGCAAGCCGGTTGGAAGAAACTTTCACACTCGACAGTTTCTTCCCGAATAAAGGTTCGTTGATGGTTGTACCGATTTTCTTCGCTCCGGAAGTTCTCGATTTAGTGACCGTATCCTCCGTCGACACCTCCTTCCCCGCAGTCTTTTTTGCCGGAGCGGGTTTAGCCGAAGTTCCTGACGAACGTTTTACCGGAGGAATCACATAAGTTACCCCCATCTTCAGAACATTATTCTTCCCCAACTTCTGCTTGTTCAGTTCCACAAAATCATCGTAATATTTCTTTGGAGAACGATTATGGCGCAACAAGAAAGTAGAAATTCCCTCACCTGCCTTCGGAGTCGCTTTTTGCTGAGCCTGCACGCTGCCCGCCAAAAAGAGGAAACTTATAAATAATAGGATATAGAGTTTATTTTTCATATTTACACTAGCTATCTCCCTCACAAGGGTATCATTTCACTCATAAACAGGGCAAAAATACAATTATTTTCCTTACTTTTGCGCCGTTAAAACTTTTTTTGGCAATAAATCATTAAACCCGATATCATTATGGCAAAACAATTCAAGCCCGAAACCCTGTGCGTACAAGCAGGATGGACGCCGAAAAAGGGCGAACCACGCGTGTTGCCCATCTACCAAAGTACCACTTTCAAATATGATACCAGCGAGCAAATGGCACGCCTCTTCGATTTGGAAGACAGCGGTTACTTCTACACCCGCCTGCAAAACCCGACGAACGACGCTGTTGCCGCTAAGATTGCCGCCCTCGAAGGTGGTGTAGCCGCTATGCTGACTTCCAGCGGTCAGGCAGCCAACTTCTATGCCATTTTCAATATCTGCCAGGCAGGAGACCATTTCGTTTGTTCTTCCGCTATCTACGGTGGAACTTTCAACTTGTTCGGTGTGACAATGAAAAAGCTTGGCATCGACGTAACGTTCGTCACTCCGGATGCCAGCGAAGAGGAAATCTCCGCAGCTTTCAAGCCAAACACTAAAGCACTGTTCGGAGAAACGGTTTCCAACCCTTCTCTCGAAGTGCTGGATATCGAGAAGTTTGCCCGCATCGCACACAATCACGGGGTACCTTTGATTGTAGACAACACATTCCCGACTCCGATTAACTGCCGCCCGTTTGAATGGGGAGCGGACATCGTTGTTCATTCCACAACCAAATATATGGACGGACACGCAACAAGCGTAGGCGGTGCGGTTGTGGACAGCGGCAATTTCGACTGGGATGCACATGCCGACAAATTCCCCGGCCTGTGTACTCCGGACGAGTCTTATCACGGCCTGACTTATACGAAAGCATTCGGCAAAGGAGCCTATATCACAAAAGCAACCGCACAGTTAATGCGCGACCTCGGCAGTATTCAAAGCCCGCAAAATGCTTTCTTACTGAACCTGGGACTGGAAACATTGCATCTCCGTATGCCACAGCACTGTCGCAATGCACAGAAAGTAGCCGAGTTCCTTTCCAAAAACGAGAAAGTGGCCTGGGTAAACTATTGCGGTCTGCCGGATAACAAATATTATGCTCTGGCGCAGAAATATATGCCGAACGGCTCTTGCGGAGTTATCTCCTTCGGACTGAAAGGCGGACGTGACGTATCCATCAAATTTATGGATTCACTGGAGTTCATCGCCATCGTTACTCACGTTGCTGATGCACGCAGCTGTGTGCTTCATCCTGCCAGCCACACTCACCGCCAGCTGACAGACGAACAGCTGCTCGAAGCAGGTGTACGTCCGGACTTGATCCGTCTGTCCGTAGGTATCGAAAATGCAGAAGATATTATCGCAGATATCGAACAGGCACTGAATGCATAACAACTGATATTCAGAACAATGACAATAGCAAGAAAGCACGGGATGAAACATCACCGTGCTTTTTTGTTTCCTGCAAAAGAAAGTTAATCTTCAAAAGAGAGTTTCAATATTACTTTCCTCCCTTCCATACTTATAGACTCTATCCCTTTACTCTTTTTCAAGGGCTTTCCATCTTCAGTAATACCTGTCAACGAAGTTGCAGGAAATTACATTTCCATACCTAAAAGATCAGTAGTTACGTTTGTTATGAAGTAAAAAAGCTATCTTTGCCCAGGGAGTACATAAAAACTTCCGCTATTATATTATTATATGAAAGGCATATTACTGAAATATTGCATATTTGTCATTAGCTTTTTAATTACATTATCTGTATCAGCCCAGCAGGTAGTCGTCACCGAACTACCTACCCAAAAGCTGTTACCGGTAGCACATATCCATCATATACTGCAAGACAGTGAGGGATATATGTGGTATGCGACAGAAGGAGGAGGTCTATGTCGTGACAATGGTTATCAGATTGATGTTTTCCGTTCCGACCTGAATACCCCTAACTTATTATCAAGTAACGATATCACCTGTCTGACAGAAGACAACAATCATCATATCTGGTTCGGGACCAAACGGGGACTATACAAACTGGATAAAAGAAATTACTCGATAACGGAAATAACGAACAAAGAACTTCAGCAACAAGCCATTAATGCCATTCGGGCCATCCATGACGGAACAATCTGGGTGGCGGCAGATGGCATGATCTACCATTACTCCAATGACAGCAAACTACTTGGCAGCTATCCCTCGCAATGGAAAGGACATAAACAAAATGTTTCAGACTTTTACGAGGACAGTAAACATACCCTTTGGATAATGCAATGGTGGGGAGGGCTTTTAGAATACCATCCTGCAACAGATCACTTCTTACCACATCCATGGACATGCGGCGCATCACCTACACAAATGATAGAAGATGCACAGAATAACTGTTATTGGATAGCCACATGGGGAAAAGGAGTCGTGCGGTTTACTCCTTCTGCTAATATACAAACAGATACGGACAACTGCACATTGCAACCAGCCACTTTAGAAGGCAGTGAGCATAATCCACATAAAAGCCAGATACTGGGACTATTAAAAGACAGCAGACAAGGAGTATTGTGGGTTTCAGCCATGAATGACCTGTATGCTTATCAAATTATAAATAATAAACTTCATCCGGTTTCTACCGAAGCTTTCCTGCCTAAAGGCAAAAAGATACTGGACCGGATCATAGAAGACCGTTCCGGCAACGTATGGGTACCGGGATATTCTCCGCATTCATTCATCCTTTCATTTGACTCCAATAAAATAAAACGCTATCCTACCCCCGCTATGTCTGCCATCACCGGCTACCCGGTGATGGCAGACAGGACTATCCGGGAAGAAGAGTATTACTGGATATGGCAGGGGAGAACAGGACTATCATTGTATCATCCGGCTTCTGAACAGATTTCTTTCGCCTCCGATTTTCCGAACGATACAGGCAAATACCATATTATAAAATGTATAGAGAAATGCCGGATACAACCGGGAATCTGGGCTGCCAGTGGAAATGCCTGTGTGGTACACCTACAGCATGAGAGCATGAAAATGAAATGCATACAAGAAATCCGTATTCCGGATGCCCGTCAGATTCGCGTGTTGCATGAAGACGACCAGGGGAACTTATGGATTGGAACAGAAAATGCAATCTATCAATATTCCATATCGGACGGGAATATGAGAAGAATTCATAAGGACACGGGCGCAATCAACGGTATAGCGATTTCTCCCGATAAAGCTATCTACTATATCACCGAAACGCTGGAATTCTCATGCCTTCCCCCGGATGGACAAGTACACTCCATCCACAAAGGTGAAAACTATTCTTCCATCATCATATCCCCCGACAATAAGATATGGACTGCCACACTAGAAGGAAATGTATATAGTTACCACCCACAATTGCAAACACTGGCCAAAGAAGACAATGCGTGTAATGCCAATGGAGATGCGGTTAAAAGTATGACCGTGGACAATCTCGGCCATTTATGGATATTGGCCGATCAGTATGTAAAAGAATATAATCCTAAAAATCATTCATTCAGAATCCTGTACAATTCAGACCGTTTCATTCAGGTAGATTACTTCCTTTCCATAGGGAAAATAGAAAACGGTACGATTTGCCTTGGAGGAATCGGCGCTTTCTGCCTTGCTACCCCATCACCGGAATTAGACCAATCTCCCAACGACATAAAGCCGGTGATTTCATCTATCAAAACAGATGGAAACAGGCGAATCATGGGCATAGATACACAACTAATCGAACTGGCTCCCGACAATGTAAATATAGAACTCTCCTTTTCAACCCTTGAACACTTGCATGCCGGACAAATCAGTTATGCTTATCGCCTGAAAGGATGGGACACCAACTGGAATTATTTGCCACCGGGAATCAATACAGCCTATTTCACCAAACTCCCGAAAGGTAACTACACGCTGGAAATAAAAGCAACAGATATTCACGGCTGCTGGGCACAGCCTGTCTCCTGTTTACAAATTCACCGTCTCCCCGCATGGTACGAGACCTGGTGGGCATATACACTGGGCATCATCTCCATCATTTTAGTAATGACAGGATTACTAAAGTTATACTTCAACCGCCTGCACAAAAAACAGAAAGAACAGATGGAAGAACAGCTGACGCAAATGAAATTCCGTTTCTTCACGAATATCAGTCATGAACTGCGTACTCCTCTGACACTGATCATCACTCCATTGAGCAGCCTGTTAACGGATATTCAGGACAGCAAATTGAAGCAACAATTATCTTCCATTTATCACAACGCACAGGAATTACTTCAATTAGTAAACCAACTGCTCGACTTCCGGAAACTAGAAGTGCATGGTGAGAAACTACAGCTCATGAATGGAGAAATCTACGAATTTGTCTCATCAACTTGTGAAGTATTTGGAGCGTATGCCACCAATAAACAAATTGAATACTCTATCTTACTGCCACGACAAGGGGTACATATGTATTTTGACCGGGATAAGGTGCATCGTATCCTCTACAACTTACTGAATAATGCGTTTAAATTTACTCCGCCCGGCGGAAGCATTACAGTTTCTGCGGATACCATAACCCAAGATGGAACACAGTATATATGCATTCGAATTGAAGATACAGGAAAAGGAATAGAACCTGAAGCTCTTTCTCATATTTTCGACCGTTATTATCAGATCGAAGCAAGCGAAAACAGACAAGCCACAGCAGGAAGCGGTATCGGGTTGCACATCGTCAAAGAGTATGTCAGTCTGCATCACGGATTCATTGAAGTGGACAGCAAAAGATATAAGGGAAGTGAATTCCGCATTTATCTTCCAACCCATCTGACAGATGAACGTTTATCGCCAAGAGAAGAGAGCGAAAGCAAGGAAGCAGTATCATCAAATAATCGCAAGGCAATTCTTCTGGTAGAAGACAACGAAGAATTCCGCCGATTCATGTACCAGCAACTATCACAGGAATATCAGGTGTGGGAAGCTTCCAATGGAGAAGAGGCAGAAACCATCGCCAACGAAAAAGAAGTAGATATAGTGGTAAGTGACGTCATGATGCCGGGAATAGACGGGTTCGAATTATGTCATCGTCTGAAACAGAATGTCAAAACCTCCCACCTCTTCATCATACTGCTCACTGCCCGTGCCGGCGACGAGAGTATATTGGAAGGTTATAAATCAGGAGCTGACTGTTATCTGACCAAGCCTTTCAACATGGAAATTCTGGACAATCGCATTCATCATCTGCTTGCACTGCAACAGAAGCGTAAACAGATATTCCTGACAGAAATAGAAGTGAATACGGAAGACCTGACCACTTCAAAAGTGGATGAAGAGTTCTTGAAAAAGGCGGTGGTATTCGTCGAGAAGAATATGGATAACAACGATTATAGCGTAGAACTCTTCAGCGACGACATGTGTATGAGCCGAATGAATCTTTACCGTAAGCTTCAATCCATTACCGGGCAAAAGCCGACAGAATTTATCCGAAGTATCCGGTTGAAGAAAGCAGCCCGGTTATTAACGGACACAGACCTGTCTATTGTTGAAATATCCGAAAAAGTAGGATTTGCCACCCCCAGTTATTTCAGCAAATGTTTTAAAGAAATGTTCGGAGTACTTCCTACTCAATATCATAAATAAGATTTGTAAAGTCGACGAGTATAATTACATCAAACACCTGCTACAAATATGTCAGCATAGATCTTGATACATTTATTGCAGTAGTTTGTTACATTGTTGTTCTGCCGGATCGATGTTCTTCCCTACCTTTGTCCACATATCAAATGAATGACAAAAGCTATGGACAAACATTTCAGATTCTCAGCCATCTTATTGGCTATTTCTTTCTCCATGTTAAGTTTTACAACAAGCATTTCTGCTTCGGAACGTAAGATAAACATGAACCAACATTGGAAATTCTATCACGGATGTATTGCAAACGCCGAACAACCTTCCTTCAACGACAGCGGATGGAGAGTGCTTGACATTCCCCATGACTGGAGTGTGGAACCTCTACCCGTACAAAGAGAAGGTATAACCATCGGTCCTTTTTCCCGCATGAGCATAGGCGGACCGGATACCGGACAGACCGTAGGCGGTGAAGGATGGTACAGAAAAGAACTGATCCTCCAACCGGGAGATACGGACAAAATCCTCTCCCTCTATTTTGAAGGTGCTTACAACCAGACGGAAGTATGGATAAACGGACAAAAGGCATGTTTCAATGCCTACGGATATATTCCTTTCAGAATCGACATTAATAAATACTGTAATGCCCCCGGCATTCCCAATACAATCGCCGTAAAAGTCATTAATGAAGGACTGAACAGCCGCTGGTATGCAGGTTCCGGGATTTACCGCCATGTATGGTTGATAAAAACAGATAAAGTCCACTTAGACGAATGGGATACTTTCGTAGACGCTTCTAAAGTAGAAGGCAGAAAAGCAACAGTCAATCTTCACACCATTCTGCATAACGCCCATAAAGAAGAAGTTGTCAGTCATCTGAACGTGCGGATTCTTTCCCCGCAGGGCGCTGAAGTTTACTCTGCAACCCAACAGGTGAATATAGCAGGAGAAGGAAATACTCCCCTCTCCCTCTCCTTTGAAATCAAGAAACCGGAGTTATGGTCCGTCGATTCACCTCATTTATATACGGCCCATATTTCCGTCCGGTCAGACAAAGAGGAATCGGATCAGATAACGGTCCCTTTCGGCATACGTACCATTGAGTTCAATGCAAAAGAAGGATTCCTGCTAAATGGAAAACCACTGAAACTAAGAGGCGGTTGCCTGCACCATGACAATGGTCTGTTGGGTGCAGTAGCTCTCGACAGAGCAGAAGAACGCAAAGTAGAACTGATGAAAGCGAACGGATTCAATGCGGTCAGATGTTCTCATAATCTGCCTTCAGAATACTTCCTGCAAGCATGTGACAAACTGGGATTACTTGTTATTGACGAAGTATTCGACCAATGGCAACAAGCCAAACGTCCGCAGGATTATCACCAGTATTTCGACGAATGGAGCGAACATGACATGACAACCATGCTCCGCAGAGACAGAAACCATCCATCCATTATCATGTGGAGCATCGGTAATGAAATAGCCGAACGTGCAGACGAACCGACTGGAGAAGTGATTGCAAAGAAACTCATCGCAACCATTGAAAAATATGACACTACCCGCCCCTCTACCGCCGCAGTCAACGCATTTTGGGACAGAAGACATTTCAGCTGGGAAAAAGACTCGGAAAGAGCATTCCGCAATCTCGACGTTTCCGGCTACAACTATCAATGGAAAGAATACGAGAAAGATCACGCACGTTTTCCCGAACGAGTGATGTACGGCAGCGAATCTGTTCCCAAGGAAGCGGCACAAAACTGGAATCTGATTGACAAGAACCCCTATCTGATTGGAGACTTTGTGTGGACAGCCATCGATTATCTGGGTGAAGCCGGTTTGGCACATACTCTTGAACTCGCTCCCGGAGAACACAGTCCTCAATTCATGGGATGGCCCTGGTACAATGCCTGGTGCGGTGATATCGATCTCTGCGGAGATAAGAAACCACAATCTTACTATCGGGACATACTTTGGAACAGACGAGATATTTCATTGGCTGTTCAACCGCCTGTAGCCAATGGAAAAAGAGAAGATATCAACTATTGGGGATGGAAAAACGAACTGTTAAGCTGGAACTGGAAAGGCATGGAAGGCAAAACGATGACCGTACATGTTTATAGCCGTTCTCCCAAAGTACGACTGTATCTGAACAATCGCCTGATAGGTGAAAAGGAAACAACACCCGATACTTATACCGCTTCTTTTGAAGTTCCCTACGAACCGGGAGAATTAAAAGCCTGCAACGTGAAAGGAAAGAAAGAAACCGCTTCAGCAGCACTCAACACTGCCGGAAATCCGGCAAGTATCCGTCTGACTGCTGACCGATCTAAGATAAAAGCCGATAAAAATGATCTGGCATACGTAAAAATTGAAGTCTTGGATAAAGACGGAAGAGTCATTCCCGACTGTGAGATTCCTTTGGAGATCAAATCCGGCGGAAAAGGTTCGGTCATCGCTTCCGGAAACGGAAGTGCCGATGATATGAGAAGTTTCCGTTCCCTGACTCCCAAAACATTCCGTGGAAAAGCAATAGTTATCGTGCAACCCGATACACAAGAAGGAAACATTCATCTCACTGTCTCCGCAAAAGGATTGCCGGAGGCAAATATTTCCATAGAAACCTATGAATAATAACCAATAATGAATATATAGAAATATGAGGAACATCATTAGAAAAACAATCTTAATGAGTGGGATAGCATTGACACTCTCCATAAGCAATATATATGCACAATCCTACGAATGGATCAGCAGTACGGAAGGAAACACCTGGCAACAAGCCAAAATCAAACTACAGACGAAAGCCGCACAGGCTCCTGTGCTTGATATAGACGGTTCGGAAGACGGCACTACCTTCAAAGCTTGGGGAACATGCTTCAATGAGCTGGGATGGGACGCGCTTAACATGCTCCCAAGAACACAACAGGAAACAATTCTCCGGCAACTCTTTTCTCCCGAAGGAGACTTGAAATTCAATATGGGACGTTTTTCCATGAATGCCAATGACTACGCCCGTGACTGGTACAGTTGCGACGAAGTATCCGGTGACTTCCAGTTAAAGCATTTCAATATCAACCGGGATAAAACGACATTGATTCCTTTCATCAAAGCGGCACAACAGTATAATCCGAATATGACTTTCTGGACATCCCCCTGGTCACCTCCTTCCTGGATGAAGATTAACCATTATTATTCAGTACGTAGTGACCGTAATCAGAATCAGATGTCTCCGCTATCAGACGTAGCTCTGTTTGAAAATAACACCGAAAAGAGAGATGGAGTATTCCCACACCAATTGGCAGTGAACGATTACTTTATACAGGACCCGCGCTATCTGCAAACATACGCCAACTATTTCTGCAAATTCATTGACGCGTACAAAGAACAAGGCATTCCCGTTTCTATGGTCATGTTCCAGAACGAATCATGGAGTTACACAAACTATCCGGGCTGTGCCTGGACGCCGGAAGGTATTATCTGTTTCAATGTTGAGTATCTCGCTCCCACTTTAAAGAAGCGTCATCCGGAAGTTAAGGTGTATTTAGGCACCATCAATACCAACCGCTATGACATCATTGATCAGGTATTATCCGATCCGCGAATGCCGGAGACAATACAAGGAGTCGGCTTCCAGTGGGAAGGCGGGCAGATCCTGCCTCGTCTTCGTGCCAAATATCCGCAATACAAATATGTACAGACAGAAAGTGAGTGCGGCTGGGGCTCTTTTGACTGGAAAGCAGCCGAACATACCTTCGGTCTGATGAATCATTATCTGGGTAATGGTTGTGAAGAGTATACTTTCTGGAATGCGATTCTGTATGATGGAGGTTTCAGCGGTTGGGGCTGGAAACAAAATGCGCTGATTCATGTCGATTCAAAAGCCGGAACAGCCACATATACCCCTGAATATTATGCAGTAAAACATTATAGTCACTACATAACTCCAGGATCAAAGATACTGTCTTATAAAGCAGGCAAAGATGACAAGACACCGGTAATGATAGTTATGACTCCGCAAAAGAAGCAAGTAGTAATAGCCGGAAACTTCAATGGAGAAGCTAAGGAAGTGACTGTGAAATTGGGAAATCGCTATTTATGTGTTACCCTGCAGGCTCACTCACTGAATACATTCGTTGAAAAGTAAAAATCAAAAGGACGTTCCCGAGGGAAAAAGGGGAAATGTGGGAACAGGAACGTCCTTAAAAACATAATAATACAAAAATCCGGACTTTCGCAAGGGCGCATCTTTGTTTCTCGTCTTATGGATATCCCCTTCATAAAGAAGTAGTGCATTAATCCGGGAGACATCATGAGAAGGATTATTATGATTGGATTCTTGTTTATTCAGCAATCTCTGTATTGACAAATATTCATCGCATTATAGTGATGACCGGTAAGCTGTCCGGATATAGGAGCCAATCACATTATCGTTATTAATCTCAATATATTTTTTCAGTAATTCCGTAAAACCGACTTTGATCTGCTCTACCGGCTTATCTGTACAAGTAGCAGAATATTCATCAACAGCCAGAAGAAAATCCTGCATCCGTTCATTCAGCAATGTGCCTTTTGTACAAACCACCTCAGAAATGCTAGCTTTGATAGTACCATTTTCAATCACTACAGGCAAACGGTATTCCAGTCCCATTTTACTGGCATGGATCGAAAGTATCTTTATGACCGGATTTTCTATTTTTGTCGTGTCTGCAAAAGCAAACTTTCCATTTGTTATCCTTGCGCTGTCAACAGGGGCATCCGTCGAAACATCTTTCATGTAAACCATTTTACCCTCAAATTCCGGCAGAGGCGCACTACCGTCAATTCTGTAACCTTTTATTTGAGAGCAAGCTCCCAATACTAATACCCCAATAAAAAAGGGCAAAAGTCTTATACATCTATTCATCGGACTTTTATTTCTTCTTGAAAAGAAAGAAAAGCCGCCCGCCAATATCAGCAGAGCGGCTTTCACTTTTCATTTATACATTTGTATAATCATTTATCTTCAGAATCTGAATCCAAGCTTCACCATCGGCATTTCGAATATCTTGATGTTATGGTGACCAGCATTGTACTTATCAAACCCTTTCGGACAAATCTGTATCAGATCATAGCGGTAAGCCAGAGGTTGCATCTCGAAACCGAAAATAAATCCTTTGGCAATGCTATATTCGACACCTGCTACGGCAGCTACTTTGAAACCGTACATCTGCCCGGCTTTGCTTCCTGAGGTGTAAACCTGCGAAGGAAGTTCTTCCGAGTCGTCACTGTCCTTATAGGTATCTCCGGTATATGGTTCAGTTGTTTCAATGCGTGCCATCTGGAAGCCAAGCGCGCCTCCCAGGTATGGATGAATACGTTCGTTGCGAGTCTTGAAGTAATAGTTGGAGCCGACAGAGGTATACCAGTTATTAGTCATCTGCGCATTGATATAACTTTGCGCGGGTATGATCATATCGGGTACACTGTTGTCGCCTTCTACATAGTCTTTCTTGGGAGTCAGGCTGATGTTCATGCTAAACTGGAAATTGATGTCCCAGTTGTCAGACAGAAAATACTTGCCTTCGATTCCAGCTATATTGACCAGACTATTATTATTCAGACTACCGATATTCAGATAGCGGTTCAGGTCACCGGAGTTATCCGTTCCTCCATTGGGAAGTCCGACGACTCCTTCGGTGTTGGTGAACTTGGGAAGCAGATAAGAGGTGTTCTCATTGAAGAACTTTCCGCTACCAAGTAAAACCGAAACCTGCCACTGTCCTTTCTTCGGAGCAAACGACGCATCATCACTGCTGCTGTAACGCTGCGCCAATGAAGGCGCAGCTGTTATACAGGTCAGCAAAAGTAATGTGCATAGTTTCTTTATCATTTTGTTACTTTTACGTGATTAAGAAATTACTTACTCAAGGTTTCCAATACAGCCTTAACTTGTGCAAGAGCAGTATCATAGATTGCTTTCGCTACATCATAAGCTTCTTGAGCTGTTTCCAAAGCAAGTTTCTTCTGTTCTATTACATAAGCTTCCTTATATTCACCCTTGTTGAACAGTTCAATGCTCTTTTCTGCTGCAGTAACCTTCTGTTTAGCTTCTTCAACTGATTTTTCCTGAGTAGCAACTTCATTCTTCCAATAATTCAGAACAGATTCTACAGTTACCACAGTACCAGTGACTACACCACCGTTGATACCATCAATCTGATCTTGAACAACACTGATCAAGCCATCGTAATCTTGGATCAATTCAGCAAACTTCTTACTATTAGCCTCAGCTTCAGCAGTCAATGCATCTTGTTCCTCTTGTGCTTTCTTCACCTCTTCTTTAGCAGTCTTCAGAGCAATACGAGTCTCGTCAGCTTTTGCAATAAACGGATCCATTAAAGCTGTATTCGTATTTATTTCTGCATTCAGATCGGCAAGTACACCTTCCATTTGAGTCTTCAATGGTTTAATCAAGTCGGCAGCAGCAATCATATCTTTGCAAGTCTGTACATCGTCATTAGCAGCCATCATAGCTCCCAAAGTACCAAAGTCAGTCAAAACAGCACTATTATTCTGCTTAATATAAGCGCGGACCATTGCTTCTGTTACTTCAACAAGTCTGTCTTCGCCAGGAATCACAGTACCAAAAGTAGCATCAGAGGTATACTCTAAAGCATCTTCAGCTGTATTGCGATCTAACTTAGTTGCACTTAATTTAGTAAACTCATCTGCAGAAATATCAGAGCGTAATGCCTGCATGTGGCCAGTTTTCTTACCATCTTTTTCCTCTTCTTTATAGAAAGCATCTTTGCCTGTCATATCTTCAACACTAACTGTATTAGCCAGTATCTGACCGTAAGGATTAGCAGCAAGAGCAGAATAAGTACTAATTGCAGGAGCCACCTTAGCAACAGCAGTAGCAGCGTTTCCAGCAGCTTCAACCAATGCAGCTTTAGCCTTTTCTACTTTCTTATCTTTATCATCAGCAAGAGCTTGATTTCCTGCAGCTTCACCTTTGGCAGCCAAATCAGCAACAGTCTGATCAAGTTTCAGCCATTCAGCCAAAGTAGCATTAGCATCAGCCTTTGCTTTAGCTTGTTTCACTGTATCGTCCAATATAGCTTCCAGTTTGCTGGTAGTTTGTTCAGCAGGAGTCAATGCCTCCCATGCAGCCTTACTAGTAGGAGACAATGCGGTAATCATATTGTCACGGTATGTTTTCTCCAATACCGAAGCTTTTTCTTTTTCTACAGCAGCATCATAAGCAGCTTGATATACGGCATCCCATGCACTATTATAAGCTTTCACTGCAGATTCTACTGCGGCATAAGAAGAATTATAAGCATCTGTCACCTTTTTCAAATCAGTAGTTGGTACTGTAGTTGCTGTACCTTTTACCGCTTTTGCAGAAATTTCCCAGTTAGCTTTATCTTTTTCAAATTTTTCTTTAGCATCTTTGGCTGCCTTTTCTTTTTCTGCCAAAGTCAACTTATTCCATTCAACTCCATTTTCGTCTACAGAATATTTACCTAAAGCATCAATCCAGGCATTCACTTTCATCAGAGTAAGAGATGCCTTACTAGTTCTGGCTGTTACATCTTCTATCTTCAAATCGGCATTGTACTCAGTTTGCGTATACTGAACAGCCAGATAATCAAACACACCTGTACTAACAGTATATCCATCTAAAGATGTAAAATCATTGCTACTACTAAATAATGTCTTCAATCCTTCATTAATAGGTTCAGATTTATAAGCTGCAATATCAAGCTGAGTATTAACCTGTGTTGTAGAGTCTGCTACAGCTTTATCATATGCCTCTTTAGCAGCTTTACGCGCTTTTATCTTTTCGGCTACTTTTTGTTCTGCAGCTTTATAATCTGCGGAAGTCTTAATAGTAGCGATCTCAACATCAGCTTTGCTCTTTTCACTTTCATATTCAGATTTCTTCTTCTTCAGATCCAGGATCTTATCATCCCATGCAGCTGCATCAAAGTCTTCTGCCAAAGCTAACATATTATTTTTCTCATCCAATAAGATTTCTGCCTTTTCAACTGCAATCTGTGCCAACTTCAATTCAGCCTGCAAGCTAGCTAATGTCGGAAGATTAGGATTAACCAATGCATCATAATAATTATCCTGAGCTGTCTTTAAAGCATCGTAATATTGGTTCAGACTAGCAGAAGCAACATAAAGTCTTTGCTGTGCTTTATCAATAATAGCTTTTTCTCCATCAGAAAGCAGAAGTTTTCCTGCTTCAATCAGTTTCATTGCATTATCATAAGCTTCTTGTGCCTGTGCAGTCTGAGTCTGATAGTTCAACATAGCTGCTTTGAAGATTTCAGCTTCTTCAGCCATTTTATTTTCCCAGTAAGCTTTGTCTCTGTTAGCTTCAGCAATCTTAGCTTCCGCCTCAGCTTTTGCTTGTTCGGTAGCAGCTTGTGCGCGTTCTACTTCCAGTTCTTTCAGTTTCACGTCTAAAGCATGCATCTGAACATCGTACTCTTTGTACTGATTATCCAATTCTTTAGATTTGTTTACCAGTTCCTGATAAGCCACCTGTGCTTTTTGCCATTCCACTTCCACCAGCTTTACCGCAGCCTGTGCCTTAATCAGTTCTGATTTTGCTCCCCGCAGATCAACGATACCTTCCGGTTCATCGGTATCAATACATCCCGTGAATGTAGCTGTC
>ERZ1106944.733-NODE-733-length-15173-cov-4.972285_pt1 | contig 15173 bp, 10 predicted proteins | sample MGYA00403672_ERZ1106944 | MGnify/ENA primary metagenome ERZ1106944 (study PRJEB35170, sample SAMEA104062454) | human gut metagenome | biome: human gut; feature: human-associated habitat; material: faeces | place: Denmark | collected 2012-10-16 ...
GTAGGTTCCAAGAACGTTAACAGAATGTATGACATCGAATACCGTATCCCCTATACAAATGCCGGAAAGCGTGGTTTGCTGACCTACTTCTACGACGGTTGCTGGACTCCGGACAACCAACTGGGAGCTACTTATCCGCGCCCGTCGGAAGAATCGGAAAGCTGGAACTCCGAACCTTCTACCCTCTGGTTGGTAGATGCTTCCTATCTCCGCTTGAAGAGTCTGAGCTTCGGTTATACCATCACCGGAAAGAAATTCCTGAAGAAACTGGGTCTCAGCTCACTCGGATTAAACTTCAGCGGCTACAACCTGCTGACCTTCTCACCGCTTAAATATCTTGATCCGGAAAGTGATCCTAACCGATTCGGAGATTATCCGCTGATCAAAGTATATAGCTTCGGTTTAAATCTTAACTTCTAAAAAACGACTGTATGAATAGAATAATAAAAGGACTCGGAATAGCATTAGGTTGCGTACTGATAGCCTCCTCCTGTTCTGAAATCAGCTTCGGGGATAAATTTCTGGGCGACCAGCCTGAGAGTTCCGGAGCGACTACCGAAGAAATGTTCTCTTCGAAAATAAATGCCGAAAAGGTGCTGACCAAAGCATATACCGGATTACCTTATGGGCTACCGACCGGCTCTGACTACAAATTGGGTGTGAACATCCTTGAATCAATCACAGACTTGTGTTACAGTTTCCGTGACAATATCAGTGATGGGCCTGTCAAGCTCTATTACAACGGAGCACTCAGTGCCAACAACGTCCCAAAGAATTCTGCTTACCGTTATGGAAGCAAGTCTGACTGGACCACCATCCGTTACGCTTGGTTATATATCGAGAACGTAGAAAAAGTGCCCGACATGACAGCCAGCGAGAAAAGTGAACGGATCGCGGAAGCCAAAGTTTTGATCTCCCTCTGCTATTTCGAAATGCTGAGATATGTAGGCGGTGTGACATGGCTGGACCACTATGTAGACGTAAACGAGACAATGAATTTCCCCCGTATCACTTTTGCCGAAACGGTAGAGAAGATCGTAGGATTGCTCGATGAAGCCATCGGCTCAGAGCTGAAATGGAAGCAGAAAGCCGAAGATGACGGACGTATGACCAAGGCAGGAGCGATGGCATTAAAGTTCAAGGTCTTGCAATGGGCAGCCAGTCCGACTTTCAACTCAAACACCAAATGGCATCCGAAAGCAGACGAATATACCTGTTACGGCAACTACAGCGACCAACGCTGGAAAGATGCGGAAGCAGCCGGCAAAGCCTTTTTCGCAGAAGTACAGAAACAGGGGGAATATGAACTGATTCAACCTACAGAAGCGACTCACCGCGCAAGACGTCTGGCATACCGCAAAGCATACTACAACCGCGGCGGAACAGAAATATTAATCTCTACCCGTCAAGGATATAGCTCCGATGTTCACAGCAGCTTTATCGGTCAACGTTATTACAGCGGCCCTACATTGAACTATGTAGATATGTTTCCGTGGGAAGACGGAACTGATTTTCCGGCAAATTTCGACTGGAAGTCACCCTCCAAGCAACCGTTCTTTACAAAAGGCGAAATGGTGCCCACCCGCGACCCACGTCTGTATGAAAATGTAGCTTGTCCCGGAGACACCTACTGCAACGGAACAACAGCTCCTGTTTATATCAACCACGCCGATTACAAAGACGGCAGCGGATTCCTGATCATGAAGTACATCTTACAGGAAAACAACGATCGCGAAGGTCCGGTACAATGGTCACACACCCGTCTGGCGGAAATCATGCTGGGATATGCGGAAGTACTCAACGAAGTCAACGGACGCCCTACCGACGAGGCTTACAAAATGGTAAACGACGTACGAAAGAGAGTAGGTCTGCCGGAACTTTCCAAGACAATGAATCACGATCAGTTCCTCGAAGCCGTACTGAGAGAAAGAGCACTCGAATTAGGATTTGAAGAAGTACGCTGGTTCGACCTCGTTCGCAGAGACCGTCAGAGCGACTTCAAGAAGAAGTTGTACGGACTCAGAAGCAGAGGTAACGACTTGAACAATCCGACTGAGTTCACCTTCGAGAAGATCGAACTGGGAGACCATTACTGGGCTACCAACTGGGATACCAAGTGGTATCTGGCTCCGATTCCTCAGGAGGAAATCAACAAGCAATATGGAATGACCCAAAACCCGGGCTGGTAAATGACACGTTAACTAATATCGTTTGAACAATGAATAAAATAAATTATATATTAATCACTCTGCTCCTGGGAGGTTCGGTATCCCTGAATGCACAGACATCGAAAGCTGCTTCGGAAATGCAGCTGGCAGATACACTGAGCATCGGCTACCAGATGAACGTATCTTCCCGGACCAGCAGTTACTCTATCAACGGAGTCAATGCTTCCGCATTCGAAAAATCCCCGTACATAGATATCAGCAAAGCTTTGTATGGAAAAGTGGCAGGTCTGAATGTATATCAGGGTACAGGCTCGTCAGCCGATAACATATCCACCCTCTCTATACACGGAAATGCCCCGCTAGTATTAATTGATGGTTTCCCACGTGATATCAGCGACATCACTTCGATGGAAATCGAATCATGCTACGTTCTGAAAGATGCGGCAGCCGCTGCTCTCTACGGTATGCGTGGTGCGAATGGAGTAGTACTGATCACGACTAAACGCGGAATAAGCAATGGTCTGAAGGTAAATGTGGACTATAATTTCGGTGTCAATACCCAATTCCGTTCTCCGGACTTCGCAGATGCCTATACGTATGCGAACGCTCTTAACACCGCATTAAGCGGAGACGGTCTGCCTGCACGCTACAATGCACAGGAACTGGATGCTTTCCGGACAGGAATCTATCCGTATGATTATCCGAATGTAGACTGGTGGAATGAAACGCTGAACAACACAGGGTTGACCCACAACCTGAAAATGTCTTTCAGCGGAGGTAGTGACAAGTTCCGTTTTTACACGGTAGTAGACTATTACCGGGATCGCTCCATGTTGAAAAAAAACACGGAAGATACACGTTTCGACACTACACCTACAGACACACGTCTGACTGTGCGTACCAATCTGGACGTAAAAGTGACGGAAAGCACATTGCTGAAAGCCGGTATCGTGGGCAGACTGAAAGAATTCAGAGGTACCCGCTATGGACGCAACACTATTTTCAATAAAATCTATGGCATTCCATCTGCTGCATTCCCCATTCGTTATGAGAATGGCATTTATGGAGGTAGCTCTGTGTACGGAACCGGTAATCCGGTAGCTCTGTTGAAAGACTACGGACACATCCGTAACGTATACGGAACACTACTCGCCGACCTGAGCATCCGTCAGGATCTAAGTGCGTTGACCAAAGGGCTGGCAGCCGAAGCATCCGTCTCTTTCGATAATATCGGAGGAATGAATGAAACCACCAATAAAGAGTATCGTTACATGAACAGCAATGCAAGTATCACCAGCGATGGTACACTGGTGACAACTCCTGCCATTTATGGTACAGACTCCGAAACACTGGGGCATACACAGCCTTTCGAAAGACTGATGCTACGCAGCGATTTCCAGGCAAAGGTGGATTATAACCGCACTTTTGGCAAACACCAGGTGGGAGGAGCATTGATTTATGATATGCAGTCTGTTGTCAAAAACGGCAGAAACAACTCTCAGAAGAATCAGTCTGTGCTGGTGAACGCCACATATACTTACGACAACCGTTACAGCCTCAATGCCGTATTCAACCGTTCGGGATCAGCTTACCTGCCCGACGGAGACAAATACTCGAACTATCCTGCCGTTTCTGCTGCATGGATCGTCTCCAACGAAGCGTTTATGGAAAAGGTGACACCGATCAATCTCTTTAAGATTCGCGCCTCTTACGGTCTGTCCGGATGGGACGGCAATCTGAGCCACGAACTATGGCGTCAGTCTTATGGCAGCGGCGGTGCCGGTTATAACTTCGGAGTGAATGCCGGAGGACAGTCCGGTGGCAGCGAAGGCGATCTGCCGGTTATCGGCCTGGTAGCGGAAAAATCACAGAAAGCGACTTTCGGATTTGATCTCGCTGCTTTTGATAATCGTTTGAATGCAACAGTAGAAGGTTTCTACGAAAAACGTTCGGATATACTTGTGTCAGGTGCCAATTCTACTTCCGGTATTATCGGTATCACAGTAGGTCAGGTGAACGAAGGAATCTATAAATACAAAGGACTGGATGCTTCTTTGAGTTGGAATGATAAGATCGGTGATTTCCATTATGGCATTGGCGCAAGCATGTCATATCTGAACACAGAGGTAGTCAATGTAAATCAGGCATATCAGGAATACGACTACTTGTACACCAAGGGCAATCGTATCGGACAGATGTACGGTCTGGAAGCTATCGGCTTCTTCAACAGCCAGCAGGAAATCAACAACAGTCCGCTACAAACCTTCTCGGACGTAGCCCCCGGTGACGTGAAATACAAAGATCAGAACGGTGACAACCGCATCGACGAGAAAGACGTTGTGAAAATGTTCGGTTCATCTGTTCCACGCTTCTATTTCGGATTCAATCTGAACTTCTCATACAAGAGAGTGGAGCTTTCCGCTGATTTCCAGGGAATGACCGGAGTCACTGTTTCATTGCTCAACAGTCCGCTTTATAGTCCACTTGTAAGCAATGGCAACATTTCAAATACATTCCTGAATGAAGAAATAAGCTGGACACCGGAGAATAAGACCAATGCAACCATGCCGAGACTGACTACTCAAGAAAACTTGAATAACTATCGTGCCAGCTCACTGTGGTACCGTGACGGTTCATTCCTGAAACTTCGTAACCTATTGGTAGCTTACACTTTCCCGAAATCGCAGACTCGCTTTGCCGACCTGAAAGTATTCGTACAAGGCACCAATCTGTTCTCATTAGACAATCTCCATTTTGCCGACCCGGAACAACTTGGCATCGCTTATCCGTCGACAAGAAGTTATTGGGCAGGTATCAAACTTAATTTTTAATGCAAAGTAACAAATGAACATTATGAGAACCAAATACATACTCTTAACCATTTTGTCTTCGTTGGTCTTTGCTTCGTGCAACTACCTTGACTTTGATGAAACGAACAACCTGAAGACAAAAGAAGACATGTACAAGTATTTCGGTACAAGCAAATCAATGCTTACCCACGTATACTCATACATGCCACAAGGCTACCGACTGTTTGCGACCTCCGGCGGAATTTTCACCGAAGACATATATTCCATGCGCGACTGTGCCAGTGATGACGGCGAATTCGGAGCCTATGCAGATAATATCCAGAATACCAATAACGGTAACTGGTCGCCTATTAAAACTTATGACGATTCATGGACCCTGTATCGCGGTATACGTGCTGCCAACAGCTTTATAGCAGAGATTGCCCAAGTGGACTTCACACGCTACGAGCACGACGGACAATATACAAACTGGATGAAGCAGCTGAAATATTTCCCTTATGAAGCCAGAGTGCTGCGGGCACACTACTTCTTTGAACTGGCACGCCGCTACGGTGACATCGCCATGCCATTGGAAGTACTGACTGAAGAGGAAGCCAATACAATCGGCAAGACACCATTCAGCGAAGTAATCAGCTTCATTGTCAGTGAATGCGACGACGCTGCCAATAACTTGCCGGACAGCTATGTAAACGAACCGGGAGCAGAAATCGGCAGAGTGACCAAAGGCTTTGCAATGGCAGTAAAGTCAAAAGCACTGCTATATGCTGCCAGTAAGCTACATAATCCTTCTATGGATACCGAATTGTGGAAAAAGTCTGCCAAAGCAGCAATAGATATTATCAACACAGGGCTTTACTCTCTCGACCCCCAGGAGAGTGCCAACAACCTCGACTCAAAAGAAGTTGTACTGATGAGGATCAATGGTGATAATTCGGACTTCGAAATGTTTAATCTCCCGCTTCGCATGACTGCGGGAACACGCACTTCCAGTCTTATCCCATACAGCAATTACCCATCACAAAACCTTGTGGACGCATTCGAGACAGTCAACGGTTACAAAGTAACCCTAGAAAACACAGGATGGGTTTGCGAAGACCCTGCATTTGACCCGCAATCACCTTATGAGAATCGTGACAAACGTTTCTACCGCGCTATTCTTGCCAACGGAATGTCGTTTAAAGACTACACCATTGAAACCTTCAAAGGTGGCGCCGACGACGGAATCGTATCACAAGGCGGTTCACCGACAGGATACTTCCTGCGCAAGTACATTCAGGAAGCTACTAGCTTTGAACCGGGTAAAGAAGCTGTCAGCAAGCATCATTGGGTGATTTACCGCTATGCGGAAACATTACTAACGTATGCGGAATCTATGGTCAACGCTTTCAATGATGTCAATTACACAGATGAGACTTATAAGTATTCTGCTCTGTGGGCTATCAATGAAGTGAGAAAGAATGCCGATATGCCGTTGATTCCTTCCATGGGAAAAGATGAATTCATGGAACGCCTGTACAATGAATGGCGTGTAGAGTTTGCTTTCGAAGATCATCGTTTCTGGGATGTACGGAGATGGAAGATTGCCGATACTACCCAGCGGGAACTATACGGAGTAAAGATCGAGAAGCAGGCGGACGGTACGTTCAACTTCTACAAGAACCTTTACGAAACCCGTAACTGGAGAGATTGCATGTATCTGTATCCGATCCCTCAAAGCGAACTATACAAGAATACAAACTTAAATCCTCAAAACACAGGATGGTAATTAATTGTCTAATCTAATATTTAAAAGATATATGAAAAAGTTATATAGCAACACGTTAATGCAACTGATTCTTGCACTGTGCACATTCAGTTTTGTAGCATGCCAGGAGTTCGACATCGACTCACAGCCGGAAGGTCCTCTCAATATCCAGATAGATGCTCTGGAGTCTTATACTGCTTTGGCAACTTCTCCAAGCAATGTAGTGTTCAACATCAGCTCCAACACTCCCTGGACGATTGAAAGCGACCAGCAGTGGTGCAAGCCGACTCCTTCGATGAGTGCAGCCAGCTCACTGGTGTCGGAGATTGTGGTGACAATGGAAAACAATACAGGAAAGAAAGCACGTACAGCCAAACTGACTATCAAGGCAGAAGGCGTTGAAGGCACCAAGGTAGTTACTATCGAGCAGGCTTCGAAAGAAGACCTGGTGGTGGTTCCTTACGATGAACTGGTACCGACAGAAGGCGGCAGCATCACCTTTACCATTGCTTCCAACAAAGCTTGGGAAATCATTCCTTCCACCGCTTTCCTTTCCAATATCGACAAAACATCCGGTACAGGTAATGAAGATGCCATAGCAGAAACCGTAACTGTGACGCTGCCTGCCAATGCAGGCGCCAAGAGAGCAGGCACGCTGACTGTAAAAACTGAGTTTGAAGAATACACCTTTACCATTACTCAAAATGGAGTGATCATTGAACTGGAAGAAGATCCCGAAAGTACAACAATCAGCATGCCCGGAACAGGCAGTGGTATGGAAAAGACTGTACTGATTCGCGCAAACAAAGAATGGAAAGTTGAAGTTCCTAAGGAATATCAGAGTTGGCTGAAAGCTGAGGCACTGAGTGAAACAGAGTTGAAAGTAACGACAACAACGACTAATAATCTGATGGTAAACCGTGTCGGCCACATCATTATGAAGACCAAAGAAGTCATCGACGGATTTGACGGCATTACGTTCGACATCAGCCAGGGTACTGCTTTCTGGAAAGAAGGAGGAGCAGATAACTATGTTGTGGATGAGGAAACCGGTTACATGACACTCTATGGCAGTGGAATAGTCACTAACTATTTATTCAAAAAAGGACGTCTCGCATTCGATTTCGAATCTATCAATTTAACCGGAGAAGATTGGATTGAGTTTAATATGTGGCCCAACTCAGGAAATACAAACTTCCATTTGCATTTCTACGCAAATAAAGAAAGTAACTTTACTTGTGGAGGTTCAGGCTTAAACTGGACTCAGAAAACATTTACCTGGACATCGGAACAAACGAATGTAGTGAAGAAGATCGAATTCCTTGTTGTCAACAAAGAAGAAGGTTCGAACGCATTAGTTCTTAAACTGATTATTGATGGTGTTGAGGTTGCCGTATTAGATAATAACATAACCGATCCTTATGCAACCGAACCGGGAGCACCTGTATACTTCAGAATGCATACCACAAATAAAGCTTCCAATTTCACCGTGAAGTCTATCACATGGGAACCAGTAGAATAATAACCGAACCCTAAAATTCAAGAGTATGAGATTAAATATCAGAAAATCAATAATTACAGGCATTTCTCTCGCCACATTGCTACCTGCATTCTCTTTATTGCAGAGTTGCGATGACAGTGAAGCAGAGAAATGGGTAGACCTGCGCTATAGAGTAGAAGACTCCTATCTGGTTGAAGCGAAAAATCCGGAACCAGTCTCCTTCCAGGTCAAGTCAACTGACCCGTGGGAAGTATTCGGAAAATATGATTGGTACACCATCTCACCCAGTACGGGTGAGGCAGGTGAAACCTACACCGTAACTGTTATCTGCAAAGAAAACACTGAATTGGACGACCGTATAGACACGCTCAACATTAAAAGTGACTACTGGACCGGAAAAAGATTCGTTCTGACCCAGAAAGGTACTGCTTATCTGAATGTAGAAGGTGTGGATATGATCGACCAGGAAGGAAACAGCGAAACATTCAGCGTTACTCAGCAATCAGAAATGGACTGCTAAAGTAACAGACGGTGATGTTTGGCTCTCCATCCAATCCGGAGCATCGGGCGAAATGAACGGAGAAATCACTGTCACCGCTTCACCGAACACAGGCGAACAACGTACCGGTATTGTAACCATCTATGACCGGCACGGAAAAATAGCCAGAGAAGTACAATGCATACAAGACGGTGTATTGCTGACACCGGATACACCGGAAAACGGCAAGTGGTTTGCTATGTATGAACAGGCTCAGCAACTCACCATCCACGTAGAATCGAATGCAGAATGGGAAGTATCCAAAGAAAACGAAGCAGATGATACCTGGTATCACTTTGAAAAGACCTCATTCAACGGTTCTGCCGATATCGTAATTAACGTAGACGCACACGAAGGCTCTTCTGTCCGTACTGGAATTATCGTACTGAGCACCAAAGCTGCCGAAGGCGCTACTCCGCTTATGAAGACAATCAAGATCAAACAAGCGAATCCACAAAGACCTGTGGTTACTGAAGTAAACAGATCCATCAGTGGTGCTTACTACGGACCGGGTGGTTTAATGCCGGGTCATTACAGCTTCTATTGGGAACCGCTTGGCGACGCCAGTCTGACTACTTTCTTCTCTTGGAGCGGAAAAGCATTTGATGGAGGAGACGTAGAACTTCGCTTCCATATTCTGAGCAAACGGACTCAATTAAGTACAAGACCGTGGAACGGTGACGTATACAATGAGAACAGCGGCCGTGATGTTGATACCAGCAAGCCAAACGTATTATCATTCGAGATACGCGAAGCTATAGATGCCAATGATCCAACACAATCATGGATTTACTCGGAATGGATTCTCAACGGTACAGTCATAGGAAAAGCAACCAGCGACGGTGTGATAGACGCTAACGGTACAAGTGATACTTACAAAGTACCATTCTCGGATACCAAAGATGGTGGTAATTTCTCGATGACAATTTCCGGCGGCAGTGCCACACTGACTAAATGGGAATACATCGCTCCACTAGTATGGGGAGACTAATTCTCTAAAGATAGTGATTGCCTGAACTCCCCCAATCAGGCAATCGCTTCTAACAAACTCAAAAATCAATAAAAAGAAAAAGAGTATGATGAAAAGAAAAATATTACTTATACTGAACATGGCAATCATCGGATTTTCCACTGCTGCCTGTTCGGATGATGAGACCAATTACATCACTCCGGAAAAAAAATATCCGCTCACCGCTTTTGCCGTAGCAATAAATAATGTGTCAGCGAATACGACTTCCTATTATCATGGGAAGATAGACCAGACCACCCACAGAGTGGAAATCGGTACGATCGAGGATGCCAATACCATCACCGGCGTAGACTATACGCTAATGAGCGATGGAGCCACCATCTCACCGGACCCGGCAACATTTGTACACAACTGGAAAAAAGAGCAGACAGTGACCGTCACCACCGAAGACAATCAGACAACGACCTATACTATTGTACTGACCAAGTTTGACGACACCATGAAGGACGTTCTCTTCATGGACGAGTTCGATGTGGACGGCAATCCGGACCCGACCAAATGGGTACTCTGCCAGAAAGCAGGTTCCGACTGGAACGACGAAATGTCCGAAAGCTATGACCAGGCTTACGTAAAAGACGGCAGACTGATACTCAAAGCTGAAAAAATTGGCGACGAATACAAAGCCGGAGGTATCGAGACACAAGGCAAGTTTGACTTCACCTTCGGACGGGTGGAAGTAAAAGCCAAAATCACCAGTTACCCCAATGGCGCATTCCCCGCTATCTGGATGATGCCGAAGAAATATATCTATGACGGATGGCCGAATTGCGGAGAAATCGATATCATGGAACATGTAAAACAAGAATCCGTAATCCATCATACGATACATACTCACTACACGTATGATTTGAACATCAAAGATCCGTCCAACACCGCACAAGTAACTTGCAATTATCAAGACTGGAACATCTACGCTTTAGAATGGAGCGAAGACAAGCTGACTTTCTTCGTCAATGGTCAGGAAACTTTCTCTTATTCGAACCTGAAACTGGAGAATGAAGCGGAAATGAAGCAATGGCCGTTTACGAAAGACTCTTCATTCTACCTCATCCTGAACATGGGATTGGGAGGAGACAGAGAGGGCTCATGGGCAGGCCCTATCGATGATGCCAACTTACCTGCCATCATGGAAATTGACTGGGTAAAAATAACCAAGTTAGATAAATAGGTTTTAAGGTAAGAGCCAAGGTTTTTAGGAACTTCTAAAGAAAAGAGGAGGTTTATATAATCTCCTCTTTTCGCTTTATTGACACCAATTCCATTATTAGGAAGTATTTGATATACTATAATGAAAATCAAGCCTAAAAACAAAGATGGCAATAACCAGAAAAAATATAGTATCCTTACTTATCGGATTCCTTTTATTAGGCTTATTATTCAATCCGATAAAAGAAATACCTGATGTTCCTCATCAATCATTCTTGTTTACCTGTACATTCCTAGCGACAGTAATAGGTATTGCAGCTTTCTATCCCACTAAACAATTCATTCACCGACTAACTATTATAGACTTATTAGTTATTTTAATAGCGGTGGGGAACATATACTTTTATCCTCCTACCTCTAACCTTTTCGGGTTAGCCCGTTTTGCTCTGATCATACTATATTGGAGCATACGTCAGACAGGAGGATTAAATGGCACTCTCTTATATACTATCATCCTCATAACTACCTTAGTCCTGTCAATTATCGGTTATATGCAGATACTGCATATACTTCCCTCCCATCATCCTCATTTTGATATAACAGGTCCTTATGGCAACCCTACAATTTATGCCGGAATATTATGCTTGTTACTGAGTGCTCCGATAATGGTATTATCGCATTTCAAGTCAGATGCAATCCATAGATATACTTATTTAGTGAGTTTTCTTACGTGTATTATAGCTCTGCCCATATTGTGGCTTACTCACTGTCGTTCCGCCTGGATAGCAGTATTAGCTATCATCAGCTATTCCATTTATAGTCGCTTTTCAATCTCTTTTCGATGGGGTATATCAACCTTGATTACAATTGCGCTACTTTCGTACTTGCTATATCAGTTCAAACCGGCCTCAGCTGATGGAAGAATACTGATCTGGAAAGTTACCGCACAAATGATAAAAGAGAAGCCTTTTACCGGCTTTGGTCCTCATGGCTTTACTGCCAACTATATGCATTTTCAAAGTGAATATCTGAAAAAAGAAGGAAGCATATATGAAAAACAGTTAGCAGATAATAACCACTATGTCTACAACGAACCTTTACGCTGGACAGTAGAATATGGAATTGCAGGATTGCTACTTTATATTGGAATATTATATTGCATTTTCTCGTATAAGAAAAGCGAGATACAATCTTTATCCGCCCAGGCGATATACATAGCCGGACTTGTCTGGGGATTATTTTCTTATCCCGATCAGACTTTCCCGATTCTGGCTGTTATGACTATAGCACTAGCAGAAATGTCCAACAGACAAAGAGAATGTGTAATTAAACAACTTCCTCACAAATATATATTTCTGAAAGCAGTCATTTTCCTTGCCATAGCAGGACAGGAAGCTTTACTGATAAAAATATTTCAATGCCACCGGGAATTATATCAAATATCCCATCGTACTTCCAGCCAATCACCGGAAGAAATTATAACGAGCCTTTCACAGCTGGAAACAGCAATGAAGAATGAAACAATATTTTGGCCATACTATTGTCATACTCTTTACAAATCACAGAGAGACAGCATCTTACTGGATAAGATCACTTATTGGGAACAATTATATCCAAGCACACATACCTATATTCTTAAAGGCGACGCTCTACAACGTACAGACAAAATAAAAGAGGCTGAAACAGCTTATTGGGCAGCTCACTTTATGGTACCCTCCCGACAGAAAGCACGATACAAGTTAGCTCTCATGTACTATCAGCAAAAGCGTATCTCTGAAGCAAACCGACTTGCCAATGAAGTGCTTACTGAAAAAGTAAAAGTATACGGTTTTGAAACCTATGAAATGCATAGAGAATTACGAAGAATTTTCGAAGATCAGCTACAATAATTATTCACTAGAATCTAAGAACATGAAAACAAAAAGAATCAAACGACCTGTTTGTTACCTTGTCGGACTTCTTGCCTTTGGTCTGATGCTGTATTCCTGCTTACAGGACGAAACAGATCTGGACTCACAGGAAACGACAGGGAAAGTTATTAAAGGTAAAAACCGTGAGCTGAGTATAGATGTAGCACGGAGTTGGTACGAAGCTCATCAGACACCTGTAGTTACTACCCGCTCTGTTGCTACCCATTTCGAGTTAATGACTAAGCTGCATTGGAAGAAGGGCTACGAAAATCGAAAAGGAAAGTTTGAAGTAGTGGAAGTTCCTCTACTGACAAGAGGAGGCGCAGTCTTGATGGATAGTGAAACCATGGAGAAATGTAAGGACACAGAGCGCGGAAAGATACGAAACATATCCCGAATGGTGATCATCAAGAATCTGGAAACAGGGGAAATCATCAATTTTGTAATGCATATCGTAGGTACTTATGACTATCTTATGAAAGCTAAACACTTTGAAGATAATAGTTACTTGTATCGTGCTCCTGATCTAAGTGGCAGTGTTTACTTCTATGAACCGGAAGGTGGCTTAGTTAATGGTTGGCAATATGAAAATGGAAAAATCGTAGCAACGATTAGCCAGGGGACAGAAGAAGGGCTAAAAATGCAAGCTACTGCGGATACACGTAGCGAAAGTTCAGAATGTCATTATGAAAGTGTCTTTGTTGAATATGATGAATGTACACCATTTATTTATGAAGATCCTGAATACGGAATCGGCTTCGGTATCGAGTGCCGTACTCGAACAAAATATGAAACCAAATTAGTATGCAACAACATATACCATGATGAAAATGGTAATGCCCATACATGGTTTCCTCCAGAAGTAGATAGTGGTGGTGGCGTTGGAGGAGGTTATCAACCAGTGGCTCCTAAAGCAAAAGCGATATTTCGTAATTCCAATATGACAGATAATAGCTGGAAAACAATTGAGAATCTACTTGATAAAATGACTAAGACCAAGATTGGTGAAGCATTATATCACAAATTACAAGAAGCACTTAAAGGAAAAACTTTGATTATTCAATTTGTTAGTGACAATATGAATAGTAATTTCGATCCTGGTTTAGGAGGTATTAAAATGAGAATGGATATAACTAGCAGTGCTCTTTTGCATGAGATGGTTCATGCTCTCCAATCATATACAGAGCAAGAAACATGGAATGCAACGCAGTTGAATCGAGAATTCGAAGCACATCTCATTCAGCAAATATATATAAATAGTTTGGAGGAAAGCGAAAGGACTTGGTGGTATGAAAAGAGTAAGAATGACTCTAGATGGAATGCAACACGTCTTTTGGTAAGGTATATCGATGAGTTTGGCAATTTACGACCTGGGATAACTGCTGGAAAATTGCAAAAAATAATTCCTAAAATTATAAGTGACTTCAGAGACGTGGGGTATGATAATATTGATTATCCTTGGCTTAATAGCAGAAAAGGATTAGATAATTTCAACAATTTAAGAAGTTTGTATCAATAATAAACAAAGAAATATGAAAAATATATTTATATTAATCAGCCTATTGTATAATGTTTCATTGACTCTTGCTCAAACAAATTATTATACAACAACTAAAACTTTTAACGAACAGGGATATACTTATCAATGTGACGTAGTTAAAGGAAGAGGCGTTACATTATATAATAAGAACAATAAATGGACATACGTAGACCAAATGAAAAAAGGTTCTAATACTCCATTTTATGTAACACCAGAAAACTTCAGCCCGTTATATGTTAATGACAAGAGTAAGGCTTATAATGATTCCATTTTCAAAGTAATTGTTAATAATGCTTTTGCTAATTATAAAGGAAAGATGAAAGGATTCGAACTGATCATTATTACTTGTACTGACTCTGAAACAGGAAGAATTAGTGAAGTTATCTTTGATTTTCCCAATTTTACTCCTTATGCTACAGTACCCGTATCAGTTTATCGTGAAATAGAGACCAAATTGACTGGTCTAAAGTATACATTAACCCCCTTGGCTAAAACATTGAACTATGTATACCAATGGTGGCCAATAGAACCTAAGTAATCTGTAGTCTCAATAGTAATTTTGAGAGCCGCTTTTATAATAAGCTATTTCTATTTAACAATAAAAAAGATGAAAACAAAAAGAATCAAACGACCTGTTTGTTACCTTGTCGGACTTCTTGTCTTTGGTCTGATGCTGTATTCCTGCTTACAGGACGAAACAGATCTGGACTCACGGGAAACGACAGGAAAAATTATTAAAGGTAAAAACCGTGAGCTGAGTATAGATGTAGCACGGAGTTGGTACGA
>ERZ1106944.740-NODE-740-length-15049-cov-17.185141_pt1 | contig 15049 bp, 6 predicted proteins | sample MGYA00403672_ERZ1106944 | MGnify/ENA primary metagenome ERZ1106944 (study PRJEB35170, sample SAMEA104062454) | human gut metagenome | biome: human gut; feature: human-associated habitat; material: faeces | place: Denmark | collected 2012-10-16 ...
ACATTCTCATTTGACAGGTTTTCTTCGGGTACTGTTTCTCGTGGAAAGACACCGGATTATTATGTGCCTGCTACAGGACGTGATGATGAAGGTAATTTGATTATAGCATCAAAATCCAATGGTACTAATTTCCTGGATTACTCAAAAAGCGGTGATTATGGAAATAAGAGCGTATATATGGAAGCTACTTTGTCTTATGACCGTACATTCGCCGAGAAACATTCCGTTGCTGCAATGTTATTGTTTAATCGTCGTAATTATGATGATGGAAGCAAGTTGCCTTACCGTAATCAGGGATTGGCAGGACGTGCATCTTATACCTATTCGGGTAAGTATGTAGGTGAATTTAATTTTGGCTATAATGGTTCTGAAAATTTTGCCAAAGGCAAGCGTTATGGCTTTTTCCCTTCAGGAGCCATTGGTTGGATTGTATCGGAAGAGGCATTTATGCAACCATTGCGTAAAGTCATATCTAAATTGAAATTGCGTGCATCCTATGGTCAGGTAGGTAATGCTAATTTAGGTGGACGCCGTTTTGCATACCTCTCTACAATTACCGATGACTATGAGACATTAAACATGTATAAATGGGGATTGGATAGCAGTTATGGCTTAACTGGTATGGCAGAAGGCGAGTTTGCAGTACAAGATTTGACATGGGAGATTGTTAATAAGATGAATTTGGGGGTTGAGCTAGGTTTCCTGAATGGTATGATTGATTTGCAATTAGACTATTTCGATGAACGCCGTAAAGATATATTTATGCCACGTGAGTCTGCTCCAATGACGGCTGGATTTATGAAGCAGCCTTGGAAGAATTTTGGAAAAGTGACTAATCAGGGTGTAGAAGTTTCTTTAAATGTTAATAAACAGTTTGGCAAGGATTTATTTGTCAGCCTAATGGGAACATTTACCTATGCTCATAATGAAATAACGGAAAAGGATGAACCTAGTGCAGTAGTTGGTACTAACCGTGCTGAAACAGGACATCCGGTAGGGCAATTAACTGGCTATATAGCAGAAGGTTTGTTTACGGCAGACGACTTTGAAGACGTAAGTACAGGTAAACTGAAAGAAGGAATTCCGACTCAAAGTTTTGTAGGTAAATTACGTCCGGGGGATATCAGATACAGAGATGTCAATGGTGATGGTAAAGTGGACGTATTTGATAAATCTCCAATCGGAGGAACAAAAGATCCGGAGATAGTATATGGCTTTGGACTGAATATGAAATATAAGAATTTAGATTTTGGAGCTCTCTTCCAAGGCATAGGTCGTAGTTGGAATATATTAGGATCAAGTATTATTCCGGGTGCCAATAGAGGAGTGACAGGCAATATGTTTACTAATGCAAATGATCGTTGGACTGTAGACAACCCAAGTCAGAACGTATTTTATCCGCGTTTGGATGATGGTATAAATAGTAATAATAACCAATCCTCTACGTGGTGGCTGCGGAATATGAGTTTTTTACGTTTAAAAAACATTGAACTTGGTTATTCTTTACCAAAGAATTTGTGGAGAAATACTACAGTTATATCAGGCATTCGTCTTTTCGTGAGAGGAACAAATCTTTTAACATTCTCAAAATTTGATTTGTGGGATCCGGAAGTCGAGAATACTACAGGGGCTGCGTACCCAATTATGAAATCGTTATCTGCAGGTTTTGAAATTAAATTCTAATAATAGGGCATATGAAAAATAGCATATTAAAATTTATAGTATTAAGTATTATTACGACATTTGCTTTTTCTTCTTGTTCTGATTATCTGGATAAGCAACCGGATGACCAGTTGGACTTAGAATCAGTATTTGAGAATAAAAAGAATATGGAACGTTGGCTGGCATATATTTATCGTGGTCTGCCTGAATATTATACTTATGATGGTCCAGATGCCATAGCTGATGAACTGATTCCTTCGGTTGGTTGGGAAGCGCAAGGATTTAAAGCCATTCAATATCAAAAAGGTAACTGGACAGCAGACAATCCCGGAGTAATTACTTATTGGAATACTTATCCTAAATATATCCGTTCCGCTTATTTATTTATTAAACATGCTCACCCGCTAGAGGCCGTACCGGCTGAAGAAGTGGACTTTATGAAAGCTGAATGTCGTTTCTTTATAGCTTATTATAATTCTATGATGGCTATAGCTTATGGTTCGGTTCCCATTATTCGCGAGGCTAGTGAAAGTACTTCGGCTGATGATCTGATGTTGAAACAAGAGCCGTTTTATAATGTAATTGATTGGGCGGATCAAGAAATGTTGGAAGCCTCAAAACAATTACCTGCCACTCAAACTGAAGATAAGAAATATGGTCGTGTAACTTCTGTCGGATGTTTGGCAATGCGTGCGCGTATCTTACTATTTGCTGCAAGTGACTTGGTGAATGGTAATCCTGCATTGGCGAATATAAAAAACATTGATGGAACCCCTATCTTTAATTCTGCACATGATCCGGAACGATGGAAAAGGGCAGTGGATGCTTGTAAACTGGTTATCGATGAGGCGGAAGCATCTGGCTATCATTTGCATTATGAATATTTGGATAACGGTGATATTGATCCTTTTCTTTCTTATCAGAATGCAGTGATGAAGAGATGGAATGAAGCCAACAGAGAATTACTGTTTGTTCGTACAATGGATTCCGGTGGATGGTATGATAAAAACTGTATCCCACGTGGTTTGGGTATTAATGGCGTGGGAGCGATCGGAATAACCCAATCTTTGGTTGATGCTTTTTTCATGAGAAACGGTCAAAGACCTATTATTGGCTATAATTCGGATGGCTCTCCTAAAGTTAATCCTGATGCAAATTATTCAGAGACAGGCTTTAGTACGCAAAAAGAGACTTATTCTACAAAGTGGCAGTATGGGTCTTCAGAAGGAGATCGTAATAAAGATGAAAATGTAGTTGTAGACGCTAATACATATAAAATGTATTGTGACCGCGAACCTCGTTTTTATATTTCAGTACTGCATAACGAGCAATGGCATATTGGTGGTAAGAGAAATACTGACTTTTATATGGATGGTAAAGACGGTGGTCCCTCTCACGACGCTCCATGGAGCGGCTATCTGGTACGTAAGAGAGTAGACCCATCTGCAAATCCCAAAGAAGGCAGTGGAGATTATAAAAACCGTCATGGTGCATTATGTCGTTTGGCAGAGATCTATTTAAGTTATGCTGAGGCGTTAAATGAATATAGCATTGAGAAGGGCACTTATACTGCTAATCAAAAAGAGATTCTGAAATATGTCAATTTGATTCGTGAGCGTGCGGGTATTCCCGAATATAGTGTTTCAGCTGAAGAAGGCAAGATAACAGCCCCATCAGATCCTGTAGAAATGCGCGAGTTAATTCGTCAAGAAAGGCGTGTGGAATTGAATTGTGAATCTGGACTTCGTTTTAATGATCTGCGTCGCTGGAAATTAGCCGAGAAAGTATTGGATGGTGATTTTTATGGCATGAATGCTTATATTAAAGTATCCGATGCGGACTATAGAAATAAATATTATACTCGTACAGTATATCAGACACGTAAATTTATAAGCTATTGGTGGCCTATTCCACAGGACGATATTGATAAGAATTGGAATTTGGTACAAACTCCTGACTGGACCGTCGGGAACCAATAAATAGTTATAATATTAATATATTGAATATAGATATGAAAAACGGATATATATTTAAGAAGAACCTTTTACGGTTCTTCTTCCTGACACTTGCTTCGTGTTTCATGGTAGCATGTAATGATGATGACGATACTACTGATTTGCTCGATAATCGTACAAGTTTAGTCCTGACTCCTTCTGATTATGAAATAGAACTCAAGGAAGACACCCCGGATGAGGTTGCATTGACGTTAAACTGGACGGAAGCTGATCCAATAGGCTCTGACTATTATATCTCTTATCTTTATAAAATGGATCTGGAAAATAACAGTTTTGGAACAAACACAATGATAAGAGAGTATATTGATGATGATTTTTCTAAAAGTTATACTCATAAAGAATTGCAAAGTTTATTGGTGTCAAAGTGGAAGCAGCATCCTGGTGATTTAGTAAAGTTACAAGCCCGTATTATCGGTTCTATAGAAGGCCCAAAGTTTGTAAAACCGGAAGTTTCTACAGTAACTATAAAAGTAAAGATGTATTCTGAAAAGACCTTTGTTGCAGACCATCTTTATATGTCAGGCACAGCTGTTGATGGTGAAGATATTGAAATCTTGCCAATGGAAAGTCAGCCGAAGCGTTATGTTTCCATTTGTGACTTGAAGGCAGGTAATCTTCACTTCCCGATTGTTTGGAAAGATGAAAATAAGATTAATGCCATTTCACCAGTTGCTGCAGAACAACAGATTACTGATGGAGCAATGGAAGCTAAAATTAAGGGGACAGATAATGCTGGATATTGGGTGATTCCTGAAGATGGGCAGTATCGTGTAGTGGTAGATTTTGAAGCACGTACCGTTACTATAGGTTTGGCTAGTAATTTTATAGAAGCTGATAAAATCTATATTGCCGGAACTTGTGTTAGCGCAGATGTAGAGATGACTCGCACTATAGAAGATGAAAATCAATATGCGTTCCATGCAGAACTGCAACCAGGTACTATTTATTTCCCAATCTTGTTTAACGGACAGAAAGATATGGCTATTGCTCCGGAAGAATCAGGCGATTTTACAGATGGCACAGCAATGAATATCTCGACAATGAGCCCGGAAGCAGCTGCACTTGCTTATCATTGGAATATTAAGACTGCGGGTGTCTATCGTGTTGTGATTAATATAAATACTAAAAAGGTTACGATTTACTCCCCCGAAACAGATCCTAAACCCATGGTTGTTTCGTGGATATGGAACAATAATACGGTGACTACCACTATTGAAAGAGTCTTTATTTGGGGACCATACGATGGATGGGCTAAAGATGGTACTGGTGATACAGGATTCACTATGGCTCATTCTATGACACCTAGTTTGGCAAATCCTTATTTGTTTATATACAAAGGAGCGGAGTTACCCAGAAAGAATTCCATTAAAGACAAAGATGGAAATGCACATCCGGGTGGATTGAACTTTAAAGTCGGACCGCAAAGTGCCGGTTGCTATACTTTTGGTTCAACAGCAGATGCCATCAGAGGATCTTATGACGGTTGCCTTGATATTGCAGAGAGTGACTACAATCAGAAACAGACTGTAGTCGGAGGGCAATCTCATAACCGCTATGCCTTCTTTAGTGTACCTGTAGGAGTTAATTACATAGAATTAGATATTAAAGAACTGACAGTATTCTTTGATAAGAGATAATCAAGCAGGATAATATTAAGAGTGCTATATCAATCTCGTGATTTTTATATGAATAAAGAGAACAATGATATAGCACTCTTTAAAAAAACAATTAGTAGTATGGTTGTAAGAAAGATTAGTTATTATAGAGTAATTGTGTCTCTTTGTCTGTTTATGTTCCTTTTATCTCCTGTTTTCGGAGACGAGAATTCAGCCGTTTCATTTGATAAGGAACTATCAGAGAATAACATAGTTACGATTCAGCCTGATTCTTTGCGTATTCTTCATAACCCGCTTACAGGATGGGTGCTCTATGCAAGTATGGGAGTGGATGCTGCGGATTTTTGGGCACAGTATGACCATATGTATATTCCTGAACTGGGACACAATGTTAGTGTGACAGATTATGCTCATACGCTTTATATTCGCGCTAGTTGGACAGATTTTAATCCACAGGAAGATGTATATGGTTGGAAAATTGATTCTAATTTGAGAGCATATATTGAAGGAGCTTATCAGCGGAATATGCGTTTGGCATTTCGTGTTGTAGTTGACAGTCGTGATAAGAGAACAGAATTTACTCCTCAATTTGTAAAAGATGCCGGTGCAAAAGGATTTATGAATAAAGGTAAATGGTCACCTTATTCTGACGATCCTGTTTTTCAGAAGTACTATACTAAATTTGTGAAGGCTCTGGCTAAAGATTTCAACGATCCTTCGAAAGTTGAATTTATAGATGGATTCGGACTTGGGAAATGGGGAGAATATCATACAATGATTTATTCAACAGGTGATGATACTCCAAAGAAAGCAGTTTTCAATTGGGTGACAGATATATATTCTCAAGCTTTTGATAAAGTTCCGGTAGTAATTAACTACCATAGATGGATTGGTGCGGGAAAAGATTGGGTAGATGATGAACATTTTGCTGCTGACAGTGAAGAAATGCTGGAAGAAGCAATCAAGAAAGGATATTCATTACGTCATGATGCATTTGGTATGACAACCTATTATGGTAGTTGGGAACGTAGGTTTGCAGAAAAATATCGTAATATATGCCCCATTATTATGGAAGGTGGCTGGATTGTCAAATCACATAATTATTGGCAGGATCCTAGAGGATATCGCAAGGATTCACACGAGGACGTAAGACGCGGTGAGTTTGATGACAGCAAAGAGGCACATGTCAATATGATGGATTTTCGTTTTGGTGATACAAAGTCCTGGTTTAAAGATGCTTTTGATTTAGTACGCCGATTCCTTCGGGAAGGCGGGTATAGGCTCTATCCCAGTGAAATCTCTTTGCCGTTAGAAGTCTCTAAAAAAACACCGCCGACTATTAAACATTGCTGGAACAATCTGGGATGGGGGTACTGTCCTACTAATATTCCGCAATGGAATCAAAAATATAAAGTAGCTTTCGCTTTGCTTGATTCTGAAACGAATGAGGTGCGATATACATTTGTGGATACGGATACAGATTTATCCAAGTGGATAAAAGGAAGTCCCGCTGAATATGTATTTGAGCCGGATATGTCCAAAGTTGAAACGGGTACTTATGTTTGGGCTGTGGGCTTGGTTGACCGGAGTAATAAAGATCTCGTAGGGCTGGATATTGCCGCCAAAGGGGATATATTGGATTCGGGCTGGTTAAAATTGTCGAAAGTAAGCATAAAAAAATAAGAGCTATAGGTATGAAGATTAATTTTCAAAATATGTGCAGTTTGAGAAAAATAAGTTGCGGGCTTATTTTTTCTATGGCTATATCATTAGTCGCTTGCGGCAGTGATAATGATGAAGAAGGAGGTGATAATGGTGATGATGGTTTGGTAGAAGATACTTCTATTCCTGGGAACAGCATTGTCACGGTAAAGCAGAATCGAAATATCATTTTGCATAATCCTCTTTCCGGATGGGTATTATATGCGGGTATTGGTGATGGTTTATCTTCCACATTCTGGCAGGATTATGATAATTTCCCGTCATCAGAAGGCACTGTAAAGGTCTCTGATTATGCAAATACCTTATACCTTCGTGGTGCCTGGGCTGATTTTAATCCTGAAGAAGGAAAATACGCATGGAATTCCGATTGTGATACCCCTTCGGCTAAGCGACTGAAGATGTTGATAGAGGGAGCTAAGCAAAGAAATATGAAATTGGCCTTTACTTTTGTGGTGGATAGCCGTGATAAGCACTATAATTTTACTCCGAATTTTGTAAAAGAGGCTGGCGCGAAAGGATATGAAACACAAACAGGTTCAGTAAAAGTATGGTCTCCCTATCCGGATGATCCTATTTTCCAGAAATATTATGAGAAATTTATCAGGGCTTTGGCTAAGGATTTTAATGATCCCGACAAAGTACAGTTTGTAAGTGGTTCAGGATTTGGAAAATGGGGAGAGTATCATAGTGTATGGTACTATCAGGTGCGTGAGTTGGGAAAACCGGAGCTGCCGACTCGTGAGGCTGTTTTCGATTGGGTGACAGATTTATATTCTCAAGTATTTGATAAAGTTCCTGTGTTTGTAAATTATCATCGTTGGATAGGTACAAGTAAGGAATGGGACGGCAATAATTATGATAAAGATACTGAAAGATTAATAGGAAAAGCAGTAGCTAAAGGATATTCATTACGTCACGATGCGTTTGGTATGAAAACTTACTATTCTACTTGGGAACGCAATTTTATAGCCAAGTGGAAGTATCTCGTTCCTGTAGTAATGGAAGGTGGCTGGGTGAAAAATTCTCATGGAAACTCGATTCTGGGAGATGGATATGCCAATTATGCAGAAGTACGTCAAGGTGAGTTTGATGAGGCTAAAACAGCTTGCGTCAATATGATGGATTTACGCTATAATTCAGACTTTCATAATGGAGAAGCTTATTCATGGTTTAATGAAGCTTTCCAATTAGTTAAACAATTCTGTACAGAAGGAAGCTACCGTTTATTTCCGGACAGAATTTCTTTGCCTACAACTATCTCTAATGGTAAACAGATTGAAATAGCGCACCGTTGGAATAATTTTGGTTGGGGATATTGTCCGACAAATATTCCCCAGTGGAAGAATAAATATAAAGTAGCTTTTGCTTTATTGGACACCAAGAATGATAAACCGAAGTATGTATTTGTTGATGGAGAACCGGAAGCTTGTGATTGGGTGAAAGGTGCGGCTAAATCATATACGTTTACAACCCGGGTTGAAGGCGTGGAGGCAGGTAAATACATGTGGGCTGTTGGTATTGTTGATACGACAAAGCAGAATGAGATTGGAATTCACCTTGCTGTGAAGAACAATGTGACATCTGCCGGATGGTTGAAATTATTTGAAGTGACAGCTCGGTAAGTCATAATCAATTGAAAAATAGAAATGATAACTAACCGACGAAAAAACAGATGAGAAAAAAAGTTTTGATTTTGGGATTGTGCCTATTGGGAGTCACACATTCTCTTTCGTCAAAAGATAAAAAGAGTATTCCTTTGTATAAGGATGCCAAAGCTCCAATTGAAAAACGTATTGATGATTTAATATCGCGTATGACATTGGAGGAAAAGATTTTGCAGCTAAACCAATATACATTGGGACGAAATAACAATGTGAATAATGTTGGCGAAGAAGTGAAAAAAGTACCGTCAGAGATTGGTTCTTTGATTTACTTTGATATAAATCCAGAGTTGCGTAATAGTATGCAGAAAAAAGCGATGGAAGAATCTCGTTTGGGCATTCCCATCATTTTTGGCTACGATGCTATTCATGGATTTCGCACCATATATCCTATTTCGTTGGGGCAGGCCTGTTCATGGAATCCGGGATTGGTAGAACAGGCATGTGCGGTATCTGCACAAGAAGCCCGCATGTCTGGGGTTGATTGGACTTTTTCTCCCATGATCGACGTGGCACGTGATCCTCGATGGGGACGTGTAGCCGAAGGATATGGTGAAGATCCTTATACAAATGGAGTGTTTGCCGCTGCTTCGGTGCGTGGGTATCAGGGAGATGATATGTCAGCAGAGAACCGTATGGCTGCTTGTCTGAAACACTATGTAGGTTATGGTGCTTCGGAGGCTGGGCGAGATTATGTTTATACCGAAATTTCAGCTCAAACTCTTTGGGATACTTATCTACTGCCCTATGAGATGGGGGTGAAAGCTGGTGCGGCCACTTTGATGAGTTCTTTCAATGACATCAGTGGAGTACCTGGGTCAGCTAATCCTTATATCATGACCGAGATATTAAAGAAACGCTGGAAACATGACGGGTTCATTGTGTCTGACTGGGGGGCTGTGGAACAGTTAAAGAATCAGGGATTAGCCGCTACAAAGAAAGATGCTGCTCGGTATGCTTTTAATGCGGGGCTTGAAATGGATATGATGTCTCATGCCTACGATCGTTATCTGAAAGAGCTTGTAGAGGAAGGTAAGGTAACAATGGCACAAGTTGACGAATCAGTCCGTCGAGTATTGCGTGTAAAATTCCGTCTGGGTTTGTTCGAACGTCCTTATACTCCGGTTACTAATGAGAAGGATCGTTTTTTCCGTCCGCAAAGTATGGCTGTGGCCGCTCAACTGGCAGCAGAATCAATGGTGCTGTTGAAAAATGACAATCAGATATTACCACTTACAAACAAAAAAAAGATTGCCGTAGTAGGTCCAATGGCAAAAAATGGTTGGGACTTATTGGGTTCCTGGTGCGGACATGGAAAAGATACGGATGTGGAAATGCTTTATGATGGGTTGACTGCCGAGTTTGGAGGAGATGCCGAATTACGTTATGCAATGGGATGCAAACCGCAGGGCAATGACCGTTCAGGTTTTGCTGGCGCATTGGACGTTGCTCGTTGGTCTGATGTAGTCATTGTTTGTTTGGGTGAGATGCTTACCTGGAGTGGTGAGAATGCTTCCCGTTCTACGATTGCTTTGCCACAGATTCAGGAAGAATTGGTGAAAGAACTAAAGGAGGCTGGTAAACCTATTATATTGGTGCTTTCTAATGGACGTCCCTTGGAGTTAAATCGCATGGAACCTCTTTGTGATGCTATATTGGAGATATGGCAACCGGGAATAAATGGTGCGCGTTCAATGGCAGGAATTTTATCCGGACGTATCAACCCTTCCGGTAAACTAGCCATGACGTTCCCTTATTCCACAGGACAAATTCCTATTTATTATAATCGCCGCAAGAGCGGACGCGGACATCAGGGATTTTATAAAGATATAACAAGCGATCCGTTATATCCGTTCGGGCATGGATTAAGTTATACCGAATTTAAGTATGGCACTGTTACCCCTTCTGCTACTAAGGTGAAGCGCGGCGATAAACTGTCGGCAGAAGTGACCGTCACCAACACCGGTGCCCGCGACGGAGCAGAGACTGTTCATTGGTTTATTTCCGATCCTTATTGCTCTATCACCCGTCCGGTGAAAGAACTGAAACACTTTGAGAAACAATTTATCAAAGTCGGAGAAACGAAGACTTTCCGTTTCGACATCGACCTGGAACGTGATTTCGGTTTTGTCAATGAGGATGGTAAACGCTTCCTTGAAGCCGGCGAATATCATATTCTGGTACAAGGACAGACCGTTAAAATAGAACTGATAGACTAAAAATGTAAAGAACAAAAGTGTGTGAAGAGCTGATAGCTAAGTTGGTTTTTACACATATTATATTAACACAGAATCACCATGAAAAAGAAAATAGGAGGCATAGGTTTATGTATGCTTGCATGGAGCATATTAACCTGTGCACAGACAATCACTCCCCATGCCGAACAACGTGCGAAGGACATTGTATCAAAAATGACTTTGCAAGAGAAAATAGAGTATATTTCCGGATATACCAGTTTTTCTCTGCGTGCCATTCCCCGTTTGGGAATACCTGAAATCAAGTTGGCTGACGGGCCGCAGGGAATTCGTAATCATGCTCCCAAGAGCACTTTATATCCTTCCGGAATACTTTCCGCTTCTACTTGGAACCGGGAATTACTTTATAAGTTAGGGCAAGGCTTGGGACAGGATGCCAAGGCAAGAGGAGTTAATATTCTGCTTGGTCCGGGCGTGAATATCTATCGTGCTCCATTGTGCGGCCGTAACTTTGAATACTTCGGTGAAGACCCTTACTTGACAGGTGAAACGGCGAAACAATATATCCTGGGAGTACAATCGGAAGGAGTCATTGCTACAATCAAACACTTTGCTGCCAACAACCAGGAATGGAGCCGCCACCATGCCAGCTCTGACATAGACGAGCGTACTTTGCAGGAAATCTATTTCCCGGCTTTCCGGAAAGCAGTACAGGAAGCTAATGTCGGCGCCGTAATGAACAGCTACAATCTCTTGAACGGTGTTCATGCCACCGAACATAAATGGTTGAATATTGATGTCTTGCGCAATCTTTGGGGCTTCAAAGGTATTCTGATGTCGGACTGGACTTCTGTATATTCCGCCGTAGGCGCTGCTAACGCCGGACTTGACCTCGAAATGCCGAAAGGACGTTTTATGAATTTGGAGAATCTGTTGCCTGCTATCAAAGCCGGCACAGTGACAGAAGAAACCATCAACCTGAAAGTACAACACATCCTGCAAACTTTGATTGCTTATGGTATGCTGGATAAGGAACAGAAAGACAGCAACATCGCAGAGGATAATCCTTTCTCCCGCCAGACAGCTTTAGAACTGGCGCGCGAGGGTGTAGTCCTGTTGAAGAATGAAGGAAACTTGCTCCCACTGAAAGGAAAGACAGCCGTAATGGGGCCTAATGCAAATTTGATTCCTACCGGTGGCGGCAGTGGTTTTGTCACTCCTTTTTCTACCGTCTCAGTGGCTCAAGGCTTGAAAGAATTGAAGAAAAAGAATCTGTTACTATTGACGGATGATGTGATTTATGAAGATATTGTCCATGAGTTTTATACTGATGCTAATCGTCAGATGAAAGGCTTCAAAGCTGAATACTTTAAAAACAAGACCCTTTCGGGCCAGCCTGAAGTAATACGCACGGAATCCTCTGTTGATTATGACTGGGGATATGGAGCACCTTTGGACGGCTTTCCGACAGATGGATTCTCTGTCCGTTGGACAGCCTGCTACATGTCACAAACTGACGGGCAGTTGAAACTTCATATCGGTGGTGATGACGGTTATCGTCTGTTTGTGAATGACAAGCATATTACAGGAGATTGGGGAAATCATTCATACTCTAGCCGTGAAGTTGAACTGCCGGTTGAGGGTGGTAAGGAATACCGTTTCCGGATTGAATTCTTTGATAATATTTCTTCGGCCATCATTCGTTTTAATGCTTATAGCCTTAATGAGGCGAAACTTCGTCAAGGATTGGCAAAGGTGGATAATGTTGTGTTCTGCACAGGTTTCAATAGTAATACCGAAGGCGAAGGCTTTGACCGTCCGTTTGCCTTGCTTCGCTATCAGGAATTGTTTATCAAGAAGATTGCGTCTATGCATCCCAATGTTGTGGTTGTACTGAACGCCGGTGGCGGTGTGGATTTCACCAACTGGTATGATGCTGCAAAAGCGATTCTTATGGCCTGGTATCCGGGGCAGGAAGGCGGTCAGGCAATTGCTGAAATCCTGACCGGTAAGATTTCTCCAAGCGGAAAGCTACCGATTTCTATCGAGCGGAAATGGGAAGATAATCCAGTGCACGGCAGTTATTACGAGAACTTAAAGGCGGAGATTAAGCGTGTAGACTATTCCGAAGGTGTCTTTGTCGGTTATCGTGGATACGACCGTTCGGGAAAAGAACCTTTCTATCCGTTTGGCTACGGTTTGTCCTATACTACTTTCGCTTATAGTAATATGGCTGCGGAGAAAACGGGTGAGCATCAGGTTACCGTTAGCTTTGATATAGAGAATACAGGTAAGATGGATGCTTCGGAGGTGGCACAAGTGTATGTGCATGATGTACAGTCTTCTGTTCCCCGTCCGTTGAAAGAACTGAAAGGATATGAAAAGGTATTCTTGAAGAAAGGGGAGAAGAAGCGGGTTTCTGTTGTGCTGGATGAGGATGCATTCTCTTTTTACGATATGAATCAACACCGCTTTGTAGTGGAAAAAGGAGACTTTGAGATCTTAGTCGGTCCTGCTTCCAGTCAATTGCCTTTAAAGGCTATGGTTGAACTGTAATGACCGAATGATAAACAAATAAATATAGAATGAAAAAAACACTTTTATTGGGAGCGTCTCTGTTATGTTCCGTTTTTATAATGGCAACAGAGATTCCTTTTCAAAAAGCAGAAATAAAGTCTATCATGCGAAAGGTGGCGGATTGGCAGATTGCCAATCCACACCCCGCTCTTGAACATGACGACTTGAACTGGCCGCAAGGTGCTCTTTATGTCGGCATGGTGGATTGGGCGGAATTGGCTGAAAAAGAAGACAATGATGATACATATTATAAGTGGCTTACCCGTATAGGCCGACGGAATTGCTGGCAGCCGGATAAACGGTTTTACCATGCTGATGACATCGCTGTGTCACAGTCCTTTTTGGATTTATACCGCAAGTACAAAGACGAAGCAATGATTATCCCTACGCTCGCCCGTACGGAATGGATTGTCAATCATCCATCCGAAGGTAGTTTCAAGCTGGTGGAGGGAGACTTAAAGACCTTGGAACGTTGGACTTGGTGTGACGCTCTCTTTATGGCTCCCCCTGTATATGCCAAACTGTATATGCTGACCGGGGAGAAAAAATATATCAAATTTATGAATCGTGAGTATAAAGCGACTTATGATTACCTGTTCGATAAAGAAGAAAACTTGTTCTACCGTGACTGGCGTTATTTTGATAAGCGTGAAGCCAATGGCAAGAAAGTCTTTTGGGGACGTGGCAACGGTTGGGTGCTTGGTGGTCTGGTTGAAATATTAAAGGAACTGCCCAAGAAAGATAAGAACCGCAAATTCTATGAGGAATTATTTGTAAAACTGGCTACCCGTGTTGCCGGATTACAGCATCCGGACGGTTTCTGGCATGCCAGTCTTTTGGATCCTGCCTCTTATCCATCACCGGAAACAAGTTGCACTACTTTCATTGTCTATTCCATTGCTTATGGAATAAACGAAGGTTTATTGGATAAGGAAATTTATCTTCCTGTAATGATAAAAGGCTGGAATGCATTAGTCTCGGCTGTGGAACCGAATGGGAAACTGGGTTATGTGCAGCAAATCGGTGCCGACCCGAAGAAAGTGACTCGTGACATGACGGAAGTTTATGGAGTTGGTGCTTTTTTTTGATGGCAGGCAATGAAATTTACAAAATGGCGAGATAATCTGTTCCCTCTGTGAAGATAGTAGACAATAATCATAAAAACGCTGTACTGTGATGAAAAAATTCTTATTGACATGCATAGCCGTAGCTTGTAGCCTTGTGGCTGTAGCCGAAGAACTGCTCATCGAAGCAGAAAGCTTCAGCCAGCGAGGCGGCTGGGTGCTCGACCAGCAGTTCATGGATCAAATGGGTTCGCCCTATCTCATGGCACATGGTATGGGCATCCCTGTGGCGGATGCTACGGCAGAAATCAACATTCCCCAGGCGGGCACTTACTACGTATATGCCCGTACTTACAACTGGACTTCACCTTGGACCGATGCCGAAGGTCCCGGAAAATTCCGCCTGGCTTTAGGCGGCAAATTGCTGAAAGCTACATTAGGACATACCGGTAATTCCTGGCAATGGCAATTTGCCGGAAAGACAGTATTGAAAGCAGGGACTACCACCCTTGCCCTGAAAGACCTCACCGGTTTCGA
>ERZ1106944.759-NODE-759-length-14841-cov-3.917354_pt1 | contig 14841 bp, 9 predicted proteins | sample MGYA00403672_ERZ1106944 | MGnify/ENA primary metagenome ERZ1106944 (study PRJEB35170, sample SAMEA104062454) | human gut metagenome | biome: human gut; feature: human-associated habitat; material: faeces | place: Denmark | collected 2012-10-16 ...
GTCGGGATCGCACCGAAATAGTGGTCTTCCAACTGCTGGTTCTTGGCCGATTCATGCCCCATCAGCGTACGCCCGGTGAGCATCAGGTCGGGACGTACGGCCCAGAGGCTTTCGTCCACGAGGAAATACTCCTGCTCCCAGCCCAGATACGAGATGACCCGCTGCACGTTTTTGTCGAAATAGTGGCACACCTCGGTCGCGGCCTTGTTCACCGCCGAGATCGAGCGCAGCAGCGGCACCTTGTAATCGAGCGCCTCGCCCGTATAGGCGATGAAGACGGTAGGGATACAGAGCGTCGTGTCGACGATGAAGGCGGGCGACGTGGGGTCCCAGGCCGAGTAGCCGCGGGCCTCGAACGTATTGCGGATGCCGCCGTTGGGGAACGACGAGGCGTCGGGCTCCTGCTGCACGAGCAGCTTGCCGGAGAACTCCTCCAGCACGCCGCCCTGACCGTCCGGCTCGGCAAAGGCGTCGTGTTTCTCGGCCGTACCGCCCGTCAGGGGTTGAAACCAGTGGGTATAGTGGTCCGCACCGTGCTCCAGCGCCCACTGGCGCATACCCGCCGCGATGCTGTCGGCAACTTCGCGCGTAAGCGGCGTGCGTTTTTCCATCGTGTCGAGCAGGGCCGCATAGGTGCGCTTGTCGAGATACTTCCGCATAGCCGCACGTCCAAATACCTTCTTTCCGAAGTAGTCCGACGAGCGTCCCTCGGGAACTTTCACCTCGACGGCCGTGTGATTTATGGCCGCATCGACCATCTTGAATCTGAGTAATGATGACATATACCTGACTGATTAAGGGTTTAGTGTTCGTAGAAAAAACCGCGCGGGGAAGGACCCGATAATTGCAAACTAAAACCTAACCTGAAATTCAACCGGACAACTGCCTCCCGGCAGGACCTGCCGACCTAACTAACCCGGGGCCGCTCCCCCGCTGCGGTACATCTTTCGTTCCGGCTACAAATGTACGAATTATTCCGTTACGTTGTTTTTACGAAATCACCGTTTTTTCAAAAAACAGCTGTTTTTTTTCATCATTTTCCCGAAAAAACAACCATTTTTCGCCACACACCCGAAAATTTCAGTCATTTTTCGAAAAACAGCCTCATTTTTCACGAAAAATCCCCAAAATGCATTTTCCCGTTTTCCCAAAAATAAGCAGAAATAAAGACCATTTTTCAACCATTCAACCACACCGGAGACAGCATCCGCGCCGGGCCGTCCGGAAATGCGGCGGGCGGCGAAATCCGGAAAAATTCCGCCGCACTGTTATTTTCGTAACAATTTCTTGTTCCAATTCGGTAATTAATTTGTAACTTTACGTGCAATTTTGAAACAGAACGAAACTACACACATACTAATCTCTAAATAGTCATGGCAAATACCAAACGTGAAAAGCTGTTCACCGAGTTCCCGCCGGTCCCGACCGAAAAGTGGGAAGAGGTGATTACAGCCGACCTGAAAGGAGCCGATTACGAGCGCAAGCTGGTGTGGCGTACGGGAGAAGGATTCAACGTCCGCCCCTACTACCGCGCCGAAAACCTCGAAGGCATCCGTTTTCTGGGCTCGCAGGCAGGCGAGTTCCCGTACGTCAGAGGTACGCGCAGCCACAATCGCTGGCGCGTGCATCAGACCGTCGAGGTAAAATGTCCCAGGGAGGCCAACGCCGAGGCGCTGAAACTCCTCAACTCGGGCGTCGATTCATTGGGCTTCTCAATCGCGAAGGAGGGCTTCACGGCCGAAGAACTCGATCAGCTGCTCGCCGGAATCTCGATCCCGGCCATCGAAATGGTCTTCTGCGGCGCGCAGACGGGCAGCATCGCCGAACTGGTGATCGCCAAGCTCGAAAAGGAAGGCACTGCCTCCGAGGCGCACGTGGCCTTCTCGATCGACCCGCTGGTCAAGGGACTGTCGCAGAAAGGCGACTTCTGCTCGCCCAACGGCGAAAAGTGCTTCGCGAAGATCGCCTCGCTGATCGAAAAGACCCGCGAGTACAAGCACATCCGTATCGTGACCGTCTCGGCCGGCATCTTCTCGAACGCCGGATCGACCATCGTCGAGGAGCTGGCGTTCGCCCTCTCGGCCGGTAACGATTACATCGCGCGCCTGACCGACGCCGGCGTGGACGCCGAGCTGGCGGCCCGCAAGCTGCGCTTCTCGTTCTCGGTCACCTCGAACTACTTCCTCGAAATCGCCAAGTTCCGCGCGGCGCGCATGCTGTGGGCCAACATCGTCAAGGGTTACAACCCCTCGAAGAACTGCGCCTGCAAAATGCACATCCACGCCCGCACGGCAGACTGGAACCAGACCGTTTACGATCCCTATGTCAATATGCTCCGCGGCACGACGGAGGCCATGTCGGCCACCATCGCCGGCGTACATTCGCTGGAGGTGACGCCGTTCGACGCCGCGTTCGAAAGCCCCACGGAGTTCTCGAAGCGCATCGCCCGCAACGTCGAACTGCTCCTGAAGCACGAATCGCACTTCGACCAGGTGGTAGACCCCGCAGGCGGCTCGTACTACGTGGAGAACCTCACGCAGTCGATCGCCGCCGAGGCCTGGAAGCTCTTCCTCGAAATCGAGGAGAAGGGCGGCTACGCCGAGGCCTACAAGGCCGGCTTCATCAAGGAGCGCGTGGAGGCTTCGGCCGCCGCCAAGGACAAGGCCATCGCAACGCGCCGCCAGACGCTGCTCGGCGCCAACCAGTTCCCCAACTTCACGGAGGTGGCCCCGAAGGAGATCACCGCCGAAGCCGTCACCCGTCCCGCTGCCGAAGGCAACGTCCTCACGCCCTACCGCGGCGCCATGGCCTTCGAGGCGATGCGCCTGCACGTGGACCGCTCGGGCAAACAGCCCAAGGCGTTCATGCTCACCTGCGGCAACCTGGCGATGGCCCGCGCCCGTGCCCAGTTCTCGTGCAACTTCTTCGCCTGCGCCGGAATCCGCGTGCAGGACAACACCTTCTTCAAGTCGATCGAGGAGGGCGTGAAGGCCGCACTCGAATCGAAAGCCGAGATCGTGGTGGTCTGCGCTTCGGACGACGATTACGCAGAGGCCGCACCGAAGGTGAAGGAGCTGCTCGCCGGCAAAGCCATTCTCGTAGTCGCAGGCGCTCCCGCATGCGCACCCGAACTGGAGGCCCAGGGCATCACGAACTTCATCTCGGTGAAGTCGAACGTCCTGGAGACTCTGAAGTTTTATCTTAAAGAAATGGGCATCTGATCATGAGAGCTAAATTTTCAGAACTGACATACGAAGCAGGCGGGCAGAAGAGCTGCTGCGCCTCGAAAGGCTGCGGACAGGTGGAGCCGTGGCTGACGGCCGAGCGCATCCCCGTCAAGGGCGCCTATACGGCCGAAGACCTCGAAGGCATGGAGCACCTGAACTACGCGGCAGGCATCGCACCGTTCCTGCGCGGTCCCTATTCGACGATGTACGTGATGCGTCCGTGGACCATCCGCCAGTACGCCGGATTCTCGACCGCCGAGGAGTCCAACGCATTCTACCGCCGCAATCTCGCCGCCGGACAGAAAGGTCTGTCGGTGGCCTTCGACCTGGCAACGCACCGCGGTTACGACGCCGACCATCCGCGCGTGGTGGGCGACGTGGGCAAGGCCGGCGTGTCGATCTGCTCGGTGGAGGACATGAAGGTGCTCTTCAACGGCATTCCGCTGGACAAGATGTCGGTGTCGATGACCATGAACGGCGCCGTGCTGCCGATCCTGGCCTTCTACATCGTGACGGGCCTGGAGCAGGGCTGCACGCTCGACCAGCTGGCCGGTACGATCCAGAACGACATCCTCAAGGAGTTCATGGTGCGCAACACCTATATATATCCGCCCGAGTTCTCGATGCGGATCATCGCCGACATCTTCGAGTACACCTCGAAGAACATGCCCAAGTTCAACTCGATCTCGATTTCGGGTTACCACATGCAGGAGGCGGGCGCCACGAACGACATCGAGCTGGCCTACACGCTGGCCGACGGTCTGGAGTACCTGCGCGCAGGTATCAATGCCGGCATGTCGGTCGACGCCTTCGCACCGCGCCTGTCGTTCTTCTGGGCCATCGGCATGAACCACTTCATGGAGATCGCCAAGATGCGCGCCGCGCGTATGCTGTGGGCCAAGATCGTTAAACAGTTCAACCCCAAGAACCCCAAGTCGCTGGCGCTGCGCACCCACTCGCAGACCTCGGGCTGGTCGCTCACCGAGCAGGACCCGTTCAACAACGTGGCCCGCACGGCCATCGAGGCCATGGGCGCCGCGCTGGGACACACCCAGTCGCTGCACACCAACGCCCTGGACGAGGCGATCGCCCTGCCGACCGACTTCTCGGCGCGTATTGCGCGTAACACGCAGATCTACATTCAGGAGGAGACCAACATCTGCCGCGAGGTCGACCCGTGGGCAGGTTCCTACTACATCGAGACGCTGACCAACGAGATCGCCCATAAAGCCTGGGAGCGCATCGAGGAGGTCGAGAAGCTGGGCGGTATGGCCAAGGCCATCGAGACCGGCATTCCGAAGATGCGCATCGAGGAGGCTTCGGCCCGCAAGCAGGCCCGCATCGACTCCGGCGAGGAGAAGATCATCGGCATCAACGAATACCGTCTGGAGAAGGAGGCCCCGATCGACATTCTTGCCGTGGACAACACGGCCGTGCGCGAGAGCCAGATCAAGCGACTCAAGGAGCTGCGCGCCAACCGCGACGAAGCTGCCGTGAAGAAGGCGCTGGCCGCCATCACCGAGTGCGTGAAGACCAAGCAGGGCAACCTGCTCGAACTGGCCGTCGAGGCCGCCAAGGTCCGCGCCTCGCTGGGCGAAATCTCCGATGCCTGCGAAGTGGTCGTAGGCCGCTACAAAGCTGTTATCCGTTCCATTTCAGGTGTATATTCTTCAGAAGTGAAAAACGACAAATCCTTCGAGCGCGCCAAGGAGCTGTGCGCCGAATTCGCCAAGAAAGAGGGCCGTCAGCCGCGCGTGATGATCGCCAAGCTCGGCCAGGACGGACACGACCGCGGCGCCAAGGTGGTCGCTACGGGTTATGCCGACATCGGCTTCGACGTCGACATGGGTCCGCTGTTCCAGACTCCGGAGGAGGCCGCCAAGCAGGCCGTCGAAAACGACGTGCACGTAGTCGGCGTATCGTCGCTGGCCGCCGGCCACCTGACGCTCGTGCCGCAGATCATCGCCGAGCTGAAGAAGCTGGGCCGCGAGGACATCATCGTCATCGTCGGCGGCGTGATCCCCGCGCAGGACTACGATGAACTCTACCGCGACGGCGCCGCCGCCATCTTCGGCCCCGGTACGCCGATCGCCACGGCAGCCATCAAGATCCTCGAAATCCTGCTCGCCGAGTAAATTCCCGGCTCCGACAAGAGAAACGCCGCGGTCGCAAGACCGGGGCGTTTTTTGTTCCGGAGCACTTCGGGAGGGACTTTTTTCACCCGCCAAAGACCGGAACGGGAGTTTTTGCATTATCTTTACGACTGAAATACACAAATTCATTCATTCCAACGTTCCATTCGCATGAAGAAAACCCTCATTCTGTTGCTTGCCTGCTGTGCCTGCATCCGGTCGCAGGCGCAGACTCCGGAGGCAGCCGCCGCACCGGAACCCTCCGTAACCCGGACCGACAGCACCCTGACATTCCCCGAACCTGAATTCATCGGCCAGGCATTGGCTATCCGGCCCGACAACAGAACCGAGCAGCTCGTTCAGGAGAGCCTGGCTCCCCGCCACCGTTCGTCCACCGGGCAGAAACTGTTCGGCATCGGAAAGAACCACATCGACGAAATGACGCTGAAAGGCGCGCAGTCCCCCGTCCGGCTCCGGAAGAGCGACGGCATCGCCTTTATCATCCGCGTTCCGGACAACCTGATCGACCCGATGTCGGTGATCAGCGTCTTCCGGTTCAAGGTCAAGAAGAAGATGCGGATCGCCGAATACGCGTCGGTCGGAACCTTCGGCGACCAGCAGCGCAACACGCTGGAACGGCAGCCCTTCACCTCGCGCCGGTTCGGAAGCAGCTCCTACCTCATCATCCTGAAAGGCGTCGAGACCGGAGAATACGGCATCACGGTCGATGCGCTGGGCAGTCTCAACGTTTCGACATTCGGGGTGGACGAATAAACCCGCGTTCCATGACAAACAATCCCCGCAACCTCGGTTGCGGGGATTGTTCTTTCGGCAGCCGGCAATGGGATCACAGGCAGGCCTCCAGAATCCGGCGGGCCATGGCGCCGTCGACGTTCTGCGCCTCGCCGAACCGATCGCCCGCAGCCGTGAAGCGGCGTTCGATCTCGGCGATGGTCTCTTCGCCGATACCCTCCTCCGAAAGGCGTGTCGAGAGGCCCAGCGAACGGAAGAACGCCTCGTTGGCCGCAATCGTGCGGTCGATGCGCTCCTCCTCCGAACCGCCGGCAATGCCCCAGATACGCTCGCCGTATTGCAGCAGTTTGCCGCGTTTCTGCCCGCGCAGCACGCGCAGCGTACCGTTGATGACAATGGCCAGCGTCGCACCGTGCGTCAAGCCGTGCAGCGCCGTCAGCTCGTGGCCGATCATGTGCGTCGCCCAGTCCTGCGTCACGCCCATACGGATCATGTCGTTCAGGGCCAGCGTCGCCGAAAGCATGTATTCCGACATCGTGTCGTAATCGCGCTCGTCCGCCAGCGCTTTGGGAGCGATTTCGACCACCGTATGCAGGATGCCTTCGGCCCAGCGGTCCATCAGCCGCGACTGATGGGGCGTAGTCATATACTGCTCCAGCACATGCACGAAAGTATCCGCAAGTCCGCAGGCTACCTGACGCTTCGGCAGCGAATAGAGCGTCTCGGGATCGAGGATCGAGAAGACCGGATAATCGCCGTAGAAAGCATATTTTTCCTTGGTCTCGTAGCGCGAAATGACCGCCCCGGAGTTCATCTCGGAACCCGTGGCCGACATGGTGAGGACCGTAGCCAGCGGCACGGTCTTGCCGGCCTGCCCCTTGAGCACGATGTCCCATGCATCGCCGTCGTAGAGAAGGCCCGCAGCGATGAGTTTCGTACCGTCGATGACCGACCCGCCGCCGACAGCCAGCAGGAAGTCCACCTTCCGCTCTTTGCCCAGCGCAATGGCTTCGCGCAGGGTCTCGACCGACGGATTCGCCTCGATGCCCCAGAACTCGACCAGGTCGCGGCCTTCGAGTGCGGCGACGACCTGATCGTAGACGCCGTTACGCTTGACGCTTCCGCCGCCGAAGGTCAGCATGATGCGTTTTCCGGCGGGAATGAGCTTCGGCAGACGGGCGATCTGGCCCTTGCCGAAAACCAGTTTGGTCGGATTGTGATAGATGAAGTTGTTCATGGCGAATATTTATTTATCCTATTACGAAGAGAATGAATGACCGGACGGCTCCGAAACCGGATTGCACCTGGTTTGACAGGGCCTCCGGCTGTTAAAAGAGCCGTTACGCCTCTAAAGATACGAAAAAAGCCGGACTGCGCAGAGAATTCTCCGCTAATTTTCAATCTTTGCGGTGAGAGCTGCCGGTTTGTGCTTAAACGAAGCAGAGCGCGGATGGGTGTACCGAAGTACGTCCCATTCGCGCCCTGCAGGAGCAAGTGCAAAGATGCACCGTAAAATCAATCGTTTAGAAGTACTTGCCGCGCAGGTCCTGAATCTTGGCCATCTGCTGGATAGCCGGGATGGCGAACTGCTGGGCCATGCCCTCGGCCATGGCCTGGGCGCGAACTTTCTCGCCTTCGGCGGTCTGCTTGTCGTCGGTCTTGACATCCCCGACCTCGAAGACATAGACGCCCGAAAGTCCCTTCACGGGAGCCGACAGGGCACCCTTCTCGGCCGATGCGATGGCGCCCACCAGACGAGGCTCCATGCCCACGCCGTTCACGTAGAACGAACCGAAAGTCACATCGGAGAAGTCCTCCACCTCCGAGCCGAGACTTGCAGCCTGTTCGGCGAGGGTCGAACCCGAAAGGCTCTTGACGATATAATCGTATTTTTTGTCGCGAAGAAGCTGCGAACGGATTTGGGCCGAAACCTTATTCAGCGGTGCGTACTCATTGTCGTCGATCTCGGTCAGCGTGGCAATCACGTAGTCCTTGCCTACATTGAAGATCGCCGAAAGGTCGCCCTCCTTCGCTCCGTAGGCCCAGCGGGCCACCTCGCGCGAATCCTCAAGGCCGCGGATCGTACGGTCGCCCTGGGCAATCGCAGCCACGCGGGGCGTCACGGCAGCCGTCGAAGCGGCATCTGCGAATGCGGCGGCCGAACCCTTGGCGTTGACCATGAACGAACCGGCCTGGTTGTGCACGTCGCGGCGCGTGGCGGCCGAAGCCTCCACGGGATAGGTGATCGTAGCCACCTGCACGTGTTTCGAAGGTTTGTCGGCACGGTATACCTGCATCAGCTGGATGGCGTCGCCCGAAGCGATCTTCACGATGTCGCCCTGTCTGGCATTGGCCAAAGCGGCGGCGAACTCGCCCGTGAAGGCCGAGAAAGGCAGCACTCCCACTTCACCGCCGTTGGCGGCCGTAGCGTCGTAAACCGAATAACGGGCAGCGGTCTGCGCGAAATCGCCCCCCTTCTTCAGCACCGTCAGCAGGCTGTCGGCAAGCGCCTCCTGCGCATAGGGCAGCACGATATGACGTACGCCCACCGAGTCGGGAACCATCTTCGAATCGAGCGCGCGGGACATCGTCCACTCGTTGTTCTTCAGCACGGGACCGTACATCTCGCCCGCCATCAGCGCCTTGGCCTCCTCGTCGGAGAGCTGTGCGGCGGAAACGTAGCTGTCGGCGATCTTGCCGTTGCGGTTGGCGCGGACGAAGGTCTTCACCTCCTCGGCGGCGGCGAACTCCCGGCCCACCTCCGTCACGCTCTTCTCAAGCGCCAGCAGGTCGTCGTCCGTGGGGGAGACCTCGAATACGACATACGAAATCGTACGCGACGGGGTCTGCTTGAACTGGTTCTTATGGCTGTTGTAGTAAGCCTTCACATCACCCGACGACACCTTGACGAGCGAATCGGGAACGGCCGAGAACTTCTTGCCGGCCCACTTGCCCGAGAAAGACTTGTTGGCGGCCTCGACACCGCGGGCGACCTCCAGCGAATTGACGTAAACGCCGCCCTTCACCAGTCCGAAGTACTTCTGCACCTCGCGCTCCAGACGGGCCTGCTCGTTGAGCTGCGCCCAGGCATTGGCCGCCTCGGGGTTGGTCTCGGCCTGCGCGAGGAACTGGCTGATGGCAGCCACGCTGTACTCGCCCGTGCGGGGATCGGCGAAAGCATTGTAGAAAGCCTGCGAAGGATGCTGTCCGCTGACCATCGCCAGACGCTCCGGCTCGGTGACGCGAAGTCCCATCCGGTCGAAACCGGGCGTCAGCACGTGCTTGGCGATCAGCGCCTGCCAGGCGGCATTGGCCAGCATGGCCGACTGCTGCTCGTCGCTCTCCGGCATGTTGTTCTGCGACTTGATCGTCTCGTACTGGTCGTAGTACTCCGAATAGTTGATCTTCTCGCCGTCGATCACACCGACACGCGGGTCGTTGCCCGAGAAGCCCATTTCAGTCTTCAGAGAGAGGATGAATGCCAAGAGGGCCAGTGCGATGATGATCGAAAGCACGATGCCGAACTTGGTTCGTAAAGTGTTTAAACTTGCCATATAAATTGTTAATTATTCGTATTGTTTCGAATTATCAGCCAAAGGTAGTAAAATTAATTGTAAAAAGAACAGAATAAAAGTAAAAATATACGCACGCTTCGCCCCCCCCTAATCCCCGCCGGGACGGGAATTTACCGGAAAGGCGGCGGAATCCGGCCCACGCTACAATTTCTTCACCCGCGCCAGTTCGATGCGCGAACGCGTCGTACGGAGAATCCGCAATTGCAGGCCGCCGATGAAAACCGTCTCCCCGGCGGTGGGAATACCCTCGTAATTGAAGATGATGAAACCGGCCAGCGTGTCGTATTCCTTGCTCTCCTCGATGCCGAGGTTGTATTTTTCATTCAGGTATTTCACCTCCAGGCGGCACGAGAGAACATACTCGTCGGGGCCGACCTGCTTTTCGGTGAGGTCCGGAATGTCGTGCTCGTCCTCGATCTCGCCGAAAATCTGCTCCAGCACGTCTTCGAGCGAAATGACGCCCGCCGTGCCGCCGAATTCGTCGATCACGACGGCGATGTTCGAACGGTGCTTGATGAAATTCTCCAGCATCAGCTGCAAAGGCATGGTCTCGGGCACGAAATTGACCTCCATCATCACGTCGGCGATCTGCCGGGGCCGCGTGAAAAGGCTTTTCGAATTGACGTAGCCCACGATGTTGTCGATCGACTTGCGCCAGACGAAGATACGCGAATATTTCGAGTCGACGAAACGCGCCGTGAGCTGTTCGATCGAGGTGTCGTCGATGTCCACGGCCTCGACGTCCACACGCGGAACCATGCAGTCCCTGACGCGCAGGTCGGCGAAATCCAGCGCGTTCTGGAAGAGTTTCAGCTCGTTGTCCGGTTCCGAATGCTGCTCCGGGCTGTTCGAGTCGAGCAGCGCCGCAAGGTCCTCGCGGTCGAAACTCGGAGTGATGTTCCGCTCCTCGACGCGGCGGCCCAGAAGGTGCAGAATGCCGTGGGAAAGCAGCGTCGTGAAACGCGCCACCGGATAGAGGACGATGTAGAAAAAATAGATCACCGGCGCCAGCGCGCGGTAATAGAAATTGGGATTGTTCCTGAAAATCGACTTGGGGAGAAACTCGGCGAAGAAGATGATGATGACCGTCGAAACGGCGGTGTCCACGGCGACCGAGCCGCTCCGGGCGAGCTGCTCCCACCCCAGCGAGGCGTAAATGCTGCGCAGAAGCAGCGACATCGACAGCGAATAGACGACCAGCGCGATGTTGTTGCCCACGAGGATCGTGGTGATATACTGCCCCGGATGGCGGGCGAAAACCTCGGCAATCTGGTCGAACATGCGGTTCTGCTTGCGGTCGATCTCCAGCTTGAGACGGTTCTTGCTCGTAAAGGCAATCTCCATCCCCGAGAAAAAAGCCGACAGCAACAGCATTACGACGATCAGGACGACGGTGGTGAGCATCGCTTTCAGTTTTTGAGTTTGGGTTCGACGGAAACCTGCTCCTCCCGCAGGACCGGACGCGCCTCCTCCCGGGAGCCGTCCCGCATTTTCAGCGGCCGGCGCTCACCCTCCGCTTCGGGTCTTCCGACCTGCCTTTCAGCCGGCCCGGCGGGAATCTCCCGGGCCGGAGCGGCCCTCCCGGATTCGGACGTCCGGACGGCGGACCGACTGTCGGAGGGCCGGCTGTCGGAGGGCCGGCTGTCGGAGGGTTTCGGAACCGGGCGCACGGACGTGGAATCCGTGGCCGCGGAGTCGGCGCTCTGCTTCATCTCGACCTCCATACGGCCCTTCATGCGGCGAAAACGCCAGTCCTTGAACTCCTCGTCCGATTCGAAACCTTCGCCGATGAAGACATCGCGGCCGTTGTTCTGCACGATCTTCGAATCGACGTTCGAATAGATTTTCTTGGTCCGCGCATTCCAGAACAACTGCTGGGTGTAGAGGGTCTTGCCGTCGGATTTCTCGACGACGACGTTGCCCTTGGCCTCCCACAGTTCGCGGTTCTCGTAATAGATGGCGTAGTTGGCCGTCAGCACGGCGTCCACCGTGGTCAGCGAATCGTTCTGGTAGGTAGTGATCTTCACGCCCTTGCGGAATTCGCGGTAAGGTTCGCGGGCCAGCGAATAACCTTCGAGCAGCGGCGTGACGAAATGGTACGACCGGCGGCCGTTCTGCGACATCACGACCGAAAGGTCCTCGCTGTATTCGGTCATCATTGTCTCCTCGGAAGCCGACGCGCGGCCCGCATCCTTGTCCGCACACGAGAATAGCAAGATAGCACTCCCCGTCACGGAGAGTGCTACCCTGATCGTTCTTGTCATGCGTTTTCCCATCAAAGCCTGTCGGGAGCGTGTTTTTTAGCGGGCACGGACGGTGGTGGTGATACCGGCGGCCGTTCCGCAGGTCACCGTATAGCGCGCACCCTCCTGCAACTCGTTGAAGAAGCACTCCTCCGAGCTGGGGAAAACCGAACGGAACTTGCCGAGGGAACTCTTGGCGTGCTCCATGTACTCCGAATCGGCCGGGAGCAGTTCGACCGCCTTGGCCATCGTATCGTAAGCGGCCCAATAGGTCGCCAGACCGGCGAAACCGCCGCACGAACCTGCCGACGAAGCATAGCACTGCGCCAGGATGAAGTACGGAACGCCGTCCTCGGGATCCAGGTCGCGGGCCTGGCGCGCAGCGGCGGCAGCGCCCGGAATGTCGTTGGACACGAGGCCCACCAGCGCGATGCGCACGAGCAGTTTCTGACGCTCGGCGGGGTCTTTCTCGACATCCAGTGCCTCGTTCAGGTAGGTCTTCGCCTTTGCATAGTCCTTCTTGTTCTGGAAAGCCTGGGCCAGGAACATGGCCGTCTCCGACGAAGGCTTCACCTGATAGTATTTCTCGGCGATCGAGAAGTAGAAATCACCGTCGCACTTGGCGCGCGACATCAGAGCCACGGCCTGCGAAAGCAGCGCCTCGTCGTCGGGAGCGGCGGCCAGCTTGCCCTTGAAGAGTCTTTCGAGATTCTCGCAGCTTGCGGCGCCGCTCAATCCGAACGCAGCGTCGAACTGGCTCTTGTACTCGGCGGCAGCGGGGTTCTTCTCGAAGAACGGCGTCAGACGGTCGTACTCGGCGATGATCTCGTCGGGCATCACCTCGTCGGTATTCCTGTAATCGTCGCAGAGGTTCGAGAAATAGGCCACGACGGTCTCGGGATCGGTGTTGTCGCCGCCGGCCTCGATGGCTGCGCGGAACGCTTCGCGGATACCCTTGCGGTCGGCGGGTTTGTACATCAGATACTCACGGGCCTTGCGGTCGAGGATATAGGGCGTGCCGTACTTGGGATGGTCGCCGAAATACTCGTTGCGCAGGTCGTAAACGATCATCAGCGAGTCGGTGTAGGTGTTTTTCTCGGCGATGCTCTTGGCGCGCGCGATCTTGTTCTTATAAAGCGTGATGCCGCGCACGAAGGTATTCTGCGAAGCCTTCGGACATTTGTCGAGCAGCTCCTTGAGGTAATGCGCGGCAGCGTTGTAGTCCTTGTTGTCGAGCGATTCCTTGAGGAAGTTGCTGTTCAGAATGTTCTGCTCCCGCTCCTGAGGAGTGTCACCCCAGACCGCGTACTTCGGATCACTGAAATCTTGCTGTGCCATCGCTGCGACTGCAAAAAGCGCACACGCAGCAGAAAGCAGGAATTTAACGTTTTTCATCGGTCAGATTAATTTTTGTGTTTCTATCTTTTATTTTTGCTTGCCTGTCACATTAATCGAACTTGGAGCGCATGAACCAATATTCGCCGTTCTCCATCTGTCCCGCGAAGAGCGTGAAGCCGATCGCAAACTTGAAATACTGCTGCCGGACCAGCCCCAGGCGGTCGGCGATGTTGTAACCGCGGCGACCGTACTCGACGCCGATGTCGATGGCCGAGAAGGCGCCGCGCCTCACCGGAATGCCGATGCCCGCCGTCACGGCGTACTGCACGAGCTTGTCCCCGTTGAACGTCTGGTTGTAGGCTCCGTAGCGGAAACCCGCACGGTAGGACCAGCGTTTGAGGAAGTGACGCGCATCGTAACGGTTCGGGGTGTATTCCACACCCATCTTGATCGTGCTCGTATTGGTGTAGGCCACCTTGTATTCCGTCTTGTTCTCCCCGCTGCCGCTGGTTCCCGTCATCTCGTAGCCCGAGTTGCGACCGCCCCAGTTCTGGAACACATAATCCACGCCGACGGCCCACCTGCCGGTCTGGTAATAGGCCCCCACGGCCAGCTGCCGGGGCAGCACCAGCTTCAGGTGCGTCGTATCGCCCTTGACGACCGTGTTGTACAGGTCGCCGATATAGAGTTTTTTCGTCACCTCCGGGTTCAGGTCGCCGCCGAAGTCGTACGTCGCGCCGAAGGTCAGGATGCGCTTCGCGTTCAGAATCGCGTTCCACTGCACGCCGACCTGCCCCTTGATGCTCGAAATGCTGTAATTGTCCTGCCCCACCGTCGAGGTGAAGGTTCCCTCGCCCGTAATGGCGGTCGGGGTCATCACGAACGTACGGTCGATGTCGCCCCAGTAATACTGTGCGGCGATACCCACCGAAAAATTCTTGAACGGCTCCCAGCCCAGGCCGACCTTGACCTCCGTCACGTCGCCCTCGCCCTGGTAGTTGTACTGAATATTGCCGACGTTGGCGTAAATGGGGTCTTCGGGATCGTATTCGTGATAATACTTGGTCCTGTAACCCACCGAACTGTAAGGCGTGAGGCTGAAACCGAGTCCCAGCCGCTTCGCCACCGGCATCTGGAAAGCGATGTCGTGAAAGTTGAACGTGTTGTAGGCCGTCCGTTTCCCGACGCCTCCGACCGTCTGGGCGTTGTAGTAGTTCTGCCCCTCCAACCCGAAGTTGAAAAGGAAAGTCTTCTGCGGAGCCGCGCTGTAAGCCGCGGGGTTGAGCAGGTTGACCGTACTCACCGAACGCATGGCCACACCCGCACCGCCCATCGAGCGCATCTGCAGCGTACCGGGGGTATTCTGTTCGCCGATGCCGTACATCGTATAGGGCGAGAATGCGTTAATACTGCTTGTCTGGGCCGAAACGGCAAAAGGAAACATCGCTGCAGCCGCGACAACCAGCTTAATCAAGGTGTTCTTCACTTGCATTGTACTCTAAAATTCGATCCAATCCGCAAAAGACCAGATTACAATTTGCAAATATCGTGTTTTTAATTCTTTTCGCAAAGT
>ERZ1106944.775-NODE-775-length-14493-cov-3.559357_pt1 | contig 14493 bp, 12 predicted proteins | sample MGYA00403672_ERZ1106944 | MGnify/ENA primary metagenome ERZ1106944 (study PRJEB35170, sample SAMEA104062454) | human gut metagenome | biome: human gut; feature: human-associated habitat; material: faeces | place: Denmark | collected 2012-10-16 ...
GGTCCCCGCCTGTTTCATTGTACTTGTTTTCTCCATGGCATCATCATTTAATCTGTTAGCACATATGTTGTTCGCCCAGAGCGATTTGGCGGAAAACAACCGCGAAAGGCCATCATGCGGAGATACAGTCACATACAAATATCGATAAAATTTTTAGTATATACAAGCATTTTACCGAAAATTTAAAAAAAAATCTGCAATTTATAAAGATTCCATTTCCGCTGCCGGAGACCTGAAAAAAAGCAGGTTGACGGAGATCGCTCTCGTCAACCTGCTCAATCCGGCCCGGGACCGGTTTACCGCGGTCCGTGGAACATCCCCGGAGGAGGTCCGCCCGGCCCGCTGGGTCCCATGCGGCGGGAACCGGAGGAGGACTCGACACCGTCGTAATCCTTTATATTGCGCGAACCCTTCTTGCCGAAACGGCGCAGGTTGTAGTTGAACTGCACCATATAGTAGCGGCCGATGACGCTGTTGGTCGAGTTCTGCGTGTAGCCCGAACCCGTCGAGCGCGAGAAGGCCCGGTTCTGGTTGAGAAGGTCGTTGACGCCGATCATCAGAAACAGTTTCTTGGGATGCCCCCCGACGATCGGGTCGAGACGGTCGAGCAGCCACCCCGAGCGGTCGCCGCTGATGCCGCGGTTCTTGACGTGGCGGTTGTTGAACAGCTCGGCCCACTCGCAGCCGTCGGTGATCGAGTTGCCCAGGAACACGATGTCGCTCGAATAGACCGGGAGCACCTCGAAAAGGCTGCGCCGCTGGAGGTTGTATTCGCTCTGCGCAAAGGCCGTGCACGCGGTGAACAGCGCGGCGGCAAGGATCAGGATGCGTTTCATAGTCGTCAGAATTTAAGTTCGCGCCGGTAGAGCTGCACGGTGTTTTCCAGCCCGTAGTAGAGGGCGTCGCAGATCAGCGCATGGCCGATCGACACCTCGTCGGTCCACGGAATGCGTTCGGCGAACCAGCGCAGGTTCTCCAGCGAAAGGTCGTGGCCGGCGTTCAGCCCCAACCCCTGCCGGCGAGCCTCTTCGGCGGCGGCCAGATAGGGGGCGACGGCCCGCTGCGGGTCGTCGGTATATTCGCGCGCATAGGCTTCGGTGTAGAGTTCCACCCGGTCGGCGCCGCAGGCCTTCGCCCCGGCGACCATCTCGGCCACGGGGTCCACAAAAACCGAGACCCGGATGCCCTTCGCGTGGAAGCGCGCCGTCACGTCGGTCAGGAATGCGCGGTTGGCCAGAGGGTCCCACCCGGCGTTCGAGGTGATGGCATCGTGGGCGTCGGGAACCAGCGTCACCTGCGCAGGGACCACCTCCAGCACCAGGTCGATGAAACCCGGGATGGGGTTGCCCTCGATGTTCAGCTCGGTCGTGAGCGCCCGTTTGAGATCGCGCACGTCGTCGTAACGGATATGCCGCGCATCGGGACGCGGATGGACCGTGATGCCCTCGGCGCCGAAACGCTCGATGTCCAGCGCGGCGCGGACCACGTCGGGCAGATTGCCGCCCCGCGAATTGCGCACCACGGCGATCTTATTGATGTTAACGCTTAACTTTGTCATAATTCTACGCTGTTTCACGGAATGCGGAACGCGATCCGGACAAGCTCAAATAAATTTGGCGCATCGCTCTCCTTTCCGTATATTTGCCGGAGATATGCCACATCCCGGCGCCTTGCCGGGCCGAAAAGGCCCCGGATCGTTCCGGCGTGGTAAAGTTACTTATTTTTTCGAAACTCCGCCGATGAAAATCATACTTTTTTCCCGCGCGCAGATCGCCCACACCCCCGAGGAGATCCGCCAGCTGATCGGAACGATCGGAGCTTTCGGCTTCGATTACGCCGTCAACGAGGAGTTCGCCCCCCTGGTGGAGCAGGCCACGGGAACGGCGCTCCCGCCCGAAAGGATCTACGGCCGCTACATCGGCAAACAGCCTGCCGAAACCGTCATGGTCTGCTACGGAGGCGACGGAACGCTGCTCGAAGGGGTGCACCGTCTCTGCGGCGCGCCGATTCCCGTCATGGGCATCAACGCCGGACACCTGGGGTTTCTGACCAGCGCCCCGAGCAACGGGCTGAACCTGATCTTCCGCGAGATAGCCGAAGGCAACATCGCGACCGAGCCGCGCTCGATGCTGCGCGTCACGGGCGAATTCGCCCGACAGCCCGAATCGCAGCTGGCGCTCAACGAATTCACCGTGCAGCGCCACGGCGCAGGGATGATCTCGGTGGAGACCTACGTCGACCGGCAGATGGTGGCCACCTACCACGGAGACGGGGTGATCGTCTCGACGCCCACCGGATCGACGGCCTATTCGCTCAGCGCCGGAGGTCCCGTCGTGGCCCCGACGTGCCAGTGCCTGGTCATCTCGCCCCTGGCCCCCCACAACCTCACGATGCGCCCGGTGGTGATCCCCGACACGGGCGTCATCACGCTCAACGTGGACGCCCGGCGGGCGGACGCCTTCGTCACGCTGGACAACCGGACCTACCCCGTTTCGCACGGCGCGTCGTTCACCGTGGAGCGGGCCGAACAGACGATTTTTTTGACCGTGCCGCACAATATATCATTTTACGACACGTTACGGAATAAGATGATGTGGGGAATCGACATCCGCAGTTAATCATTTATCGCATTTTTCCACAAGTTAACAGAATTTTTCCCTATATTTGTGCCCTAATATGAGCGATCAGAAACGCATACCGCAACACGTCGCCATCATCATGGACGGCAACGGCCGCTGGGCCGAGTTGCGCGGCAAAGAGCGTTACGAAGGTCACGCAGCGGGTGTCGAACCCGTGCGGGCGTCGTTGCGCGCCGCGGCGCGCTGGGGCGTGAAGTACCTGACGCTCTATGCGTTCTCGACCGAAAACTGGGGACGGCCCGCGGAGGAAGTGGACTCCCTGATGGAGCTTTTCTGCAAAAGCGTCGTCAACGAAACGCCCGAACTGATCCGCCAGGGCGTCGAGGTGCGCATGATCGGCGACCGGAGCCGTTTTTCGGAGAAGGTCCGCAGCTACCTGGCCATGGCCGAGGAGCAGACTGCGGGAGGACGGACGCTGACGCTGATCCTGGCGCTCAACTATTCGTCGCGGAGCGAAATAACGCACGCCGTGCAGCAGATCGCGCAACGCGTGGAGGCCGGCCAGATCGCCCCGTCGGAGATTTCCGAAGAGACGATCAGCACCGCGCTCTACACGGCCCCCTACCCGAACCCCGACCTGATCGTCCGCACCAGCGGCGAACAGCGGTTGAGCAATTTCCTGCTGTGGCAGGCCTCCTACGCCGAACTGTGGTTCCCCGAAGTGCTGTGGCCCGACTTCACGGAGGAGGAGTTCGACCGCGCGATGGAGGAATACGCACGGCGCGATCGCCGCTTCGGACTGGTTAAATAGATGACTTTAGACTATATTTAATAGATGAATTATTCCGGTAAGATATTCACGGCAGCAGCTGCCCTCGTGCTATGCTGCTCGAATATATTCGCCCAGGAGCAGAATCCGCAGGACACGACGGCGGCTCCGAAGCCTGCGATTTCAGAAAACGCCCCGATGTTCCGAAGCGAGGGCGAACCCAGGCTCTATTACATCCGCGACGTCAACGTCCACGGCGTGCAATACCTCAACCCCGAGATCCTCAAGTCGTCTGCCGGACTGATCGCAGGCGACTCGGTCTACCTGCCGAGCAACTTCATCTCCAACGCCATTTCACGGCTCTGGAGCCAGCGGTTTTTCTCGGACGTGAAGATCGGCGCCGAGATCGAGGGCGACAGCCTCGACCTGGAGGTCTTCCTCAAGGAGCGTCCCCGCGTCTACAACTGGGAGTTCGAGGGCATTTCGAAGGGCAAGAAGAAGGACCTGCTGGAAAAGCTCAAACTCAAGCGCGGGAGCGAACTCTCGGACTACGTCATCGACAAGAACAAGAAGCTCATCCATAACTACTGGGCCGAAAAGGGATTCCGCAATACGGAGGTGGACGTGCGTATCGACAACGACACGCTGCGCCCGGGACAGGCCGTGACGGTGACCTTCCTGATCGACCGCAAGGAGAAAGTGAAGATCGGCAAGATCAACTTCGTCGGCAACGAGCAGTTCAACGACAAGCGCCTGCGCCGCACGTTCAAAAAGACCCACCAGAAGTCGATCAACTTCTTCAAGGGGACCAAACTCAACGAGAACGACTACGAGGCGGACAAGGAGCTGCTGATCGACTTCTACAACTCGCGGGGCTACCGCAATGCCACCATCATACGCGACTCGATCTACCCGATCAACGAAAAACGGCTGGGCATCGACCTCGAAGTGTCGGAAGGCAACAAATACTACATCCGCAACGTCTCGTGGGTGGGCAACTCGGTCTATGAAACCGAAGGGCTGCAACAGATGTTCGGCGTCAAGAAGGGCGACATCTACGATAAGAAGACGATGCACAAGCAGCTGGGCATCGGCAAGGAGACCGATCCCGAAGCGACATCCGTGTCGTCGCTCTATCAGAACGAAGGCTACCTGATGTCGCAGATCGAACCCGCCGAGACGATCATCGCCCCGGACTCGATCGACATCGAAGTCAAGGTCTTCGAAGGCAAGCAGTTCACCATCAACGAAGTCGGCATCACGGGCAATCAGCGCGTCGACGACGAGGTGATCCGCCGCGAGCTGGACACCCGTCCGGGCGAACTCTACAACCGCGCGCTGCTGATGCGCACCATCCGCCTGCTGGGTTCGATGGGGCACTTCAACCCCGAGGCCATCATGCCCGACATCAAGCCCGTTTCGAACGAGCTGGTCAACATCAACTGGCCGCTTGAAGAGCAGGCTTCCGACCAGTTCAACATCGCCGGCGGCTGGGGTTCGGGAACCTTCGTGGGTTCGGTCGGCATCACGCTGAACAACCTCTCGATCAAGAACACCTTCAAGAAAGGCGCATGGCGCCCCTACCCGATGGGCCAGAACCAGCGGCTCTCGCTCTCGGCACAGACCAACGGTACGTATTACAAGGCCTTCGCGTTCAGTTTCACCGACCCCTGGATGGGCGGCAAGAAACCCAACTCGTTCACCCTCTCGGCACACTTCTCGGAGCAGAACAACGCCTATTACGTATGGCAGACCAGTACGCAGTATTTCCGGACCTACGGCGTCGCCGCCGGTCTGGGCAAGCGTCTGAACTGGCCCGATCCCTATTTCACGTTCTACGCCGAAGCCAGCTACGAACGCTACGCGCTGAAAAACTGGTCGTCGTTCGTGATGACGAACGGCGCGGCCAACCTGGCATCGATCAAACTGGTGTTCGGCCGCAATTCGGTCGACCAGCCGATCTACCCGCGCCGCGGTTCGGAGTTCAGCGCATCGGTGCAGTTCACGCCCCCCTACTCGCTCTGGGACGGCAAGGACTACAAAAAACTGGAGCAGATCGCCAACAGTTCCAACTCGACCTCCGCAGAGGCGGACCGGGCCAACCAGGAGCGCTACCGCTGGGTGGAATTCCACAAATGGCAGTTCAAGGCGCAGTGGTTCCAGTCGTTCCTGAAAAACTCGAACCTCGTGCTGATGCTCAAGGCCGAAATGGGATACCTCGGCAGCTACAACAAGTATAAGGTTTCGCCTTTCGAACGCTACGAAGTCGGCGGCGACGGCATGTCGGGATACAATATATACGGTATCGACATCATCGCGATGCGCGGTTACGAGGACGGCGCGCTCGACCCCGGCAGCAACTACTCGCGCGGCTACAATAAATACACCGCCGAACTTCGCTACCCGATCATCCTCAAACCCTCGTCGCAGATCTACGTGCTGGGATTCCTCGAAGGCGGTAACGCATTCGACTCGTGGAAGAAGTTCTCGCCCTTCAAGATCAAGCGTTCGGCCGGTTTCGGCGTCCGCCTCTACCTCCCCGTGGTGGGTATGCTCGGTATCGACTGGGGTTACGGATTCGACGCTCCGGCGAACTCCTCGACCAAGAGCGGCAGCCAGTTCCACTTCGTTCTGGGACAACAATTTTAGCATGATCCGAACGGCCGCACCCGCGGACCGGCATTCAAAATCCCCTGAATCCCCCTCGCCAAAGGGAGCTCAAATAAAACGGGGCGTGGCAATAAATTTGAAAGAAAAGAGTTATATTTATAGCAGCAATCCGGGAAACCGGCTGAATATTAACTTAAAAACAACAGGATTATGAAACGGCTGATTTTAATTGCGGCATTTATTCTGACGGCAGGGACACTCGCGGCGCAGAACTACATAATCGTCAACAGCGAGAAAGTGTTCAAATCAATCGACGCCTACAATACGGCTATTTCCGACCTGGATAAGCTCGCCAAGCAGTACCAGGACCAGGTGGACGCCAAGTTTGCCGAAGTCGAGGCGCTTTACAACAATTACGTGAGCCAGAAAACCTCGCTCTCGGCCGCTGCGCGCCAGACCCGCGAAAACGCCATTCTGAACAAGGAGAAGGAGGCGCAGGAGTATCAGGAAAGCCTGTTCGGACAGGAAGGCACGCTGATGAAAAAACGTATCGAGGTGATCTCCCCGATCCAGAAACAGGTCTTCGACGCCATCGAGGCCTACGCCAAGCAGGCGGGCGCCGACCTGGTGCTCGACTCGGCGAACAACCCCACGCTGCTCTACACCAATCCTTCCGTAGAGCGGACGCAGCAGGTGATCGACGCGCTCAAGAAATAACCGACATCAAAACATTAACTGATAAAACTGTATGAAAAAAGCAATCAAACTGACCCTTGCGGTTGTGCTGGTGATGGGCGCCACATCGCTCTTCGCCCAGAAATTCGGACGCATCAACACCCAGGAAATCATCATGGCGATGCCCGAGACCAAGACGATGCAGGAGAACATGGACACCTTCGCCAAGGAGTTGTCGGACAACATCGAGACGATGAACGTCGAATTCAACACCAAGTTGCAGGATTTCCAGAAAAACTACAACACCTTCAGCGACGCCATCAAGGAGGTGAAGGAGAAGGAACTGAACGATATGCAGACCCGCACCCGCGAGTTCCAGGAGCGCGCACAGCAGGATTACCAGAAGAAACAGAACGAACTGCTCGCCCCGATCATCGACAAGGCGAAAAGCGCCATCGACAAGGTAGCGGCCGCAGGCGGATTTCTGGTCGTGTTCGACACGTCGACGGGATCGCTGGCTTACTTCGACGAGGCTACGCTGACGGACGTCGCGCCTGCCGTGAAAAAGGAACTGGGCATCACCGACGCGCCCGCAGCAGCGCCTGCCGCCAAATAAATCTTCATGCGGATCGGTCCGCCGACAGAGCATCGAGCGCCGACCCGTGAGGGCGGCGCTTTCGTTTTCAGAGACCCGCAGGTCGAAAAGCGCGCGGTAGTGTTCATAAGGTTGAAGAATCGAACATTTTGAATGATACCCGACTGATCATTATTATATTTGTCGAAATTTAAGCGAAACTATGAACCAGACGAATTCAGAAATGCCGATATCGAGTTTTACCCTGAACGAACTCATCACAATGGCCGGAGGCGAAAAGCGTCCGGGAATTATGGGCGAATGCATCGCCGCAAACAGCGCATCGGAAATGGAGATATTCCGGTTACCGAGCCGCCTGAACGCTCTCATTATCGGCGTCGGAACCGAAGGCGAGACTTCACTCACGTCAAACCTTCAGGAATTCCGGCTCAAAAAGGATTCGCTCTTCATCTTCAGCCCCAAGCACATCCTGCAAGTACAATCCAACAACCGTTTCAAGGCCCATCTTATCGTCATCGCCCCGGATTTTCTCAAGCGCATCAACATCGACACCAAACGCATGATGCCGCTTTTCCTGCAATTCGGCTCGCTCCCCTGCATGGAACTCACGCACGCCGAGAGCCAGTCGCTCCGGAGTTTTATCTCGATGGTCGAACAGGAACTGAAAGGCTCCGAGACGGATTTTTCGAGCGAGATCATCGGCGGACTGATCGCCGCGACGATCTACAAGGTCGGGGACATCCTGACCCACTACCTCACGGAGCATCCCGAGGTCGACAGCCCGATACACAACCGTGCGGAGGAGTATTTCAGGCAATTCACCGAGCTGCTCGGCGAACACTACAAGCACGAACGCAGCGTGGGATTCTACGCCCGGCAGCTATGCATCACGCCCAAATACCTCACCACGCTCATCAAGCGCATCAGCGGCAAATCGGTATCGGAATGGATCGACAACTACGTGATCCTCGAAGCCAAGACGCTGCTCAAATATTCGAACATGAGCGTGCAGGAGATCGCCTATTACCTGAATTTCCCCAACCAGTCGTTCTTCGGCAGTTACTTCAAACGCAATGCCGGCATGTCGCCGTCGCAGTACAAGGCGAAGAAGTAAAAGCCGAACGTTAAAACGGGTAACCCACGCCGAAGTTGAGCGCCGTGTTCTTCCACTTGAAATTGTGAATCCACCGCTCGCCCGAGGGGTTGTTGGGGTTGTGCAGCTGAATACCCCAGTCGAGGCGCAGCACGGCGAACTTGATGTCGAAACGCAGGCCGAGTCCCGTGTTGAATCCCAGTTGTTTGTAGAAACGGTCGAACCGGAACACCGTATCTTCGGACTCACCCGAATAGTGGCGGATATACCAGATGTTGCCCAGATCGAAGAAGGTCGCGCCGTGGATCATGCCCCAGACCGGGAAGCGCAGTTCGAGGTTGGCTTCCAGCTTCACGTCGCCCGTCTGGACCGGAAAATCGTTGTGGGGATTGGCCACCGAACCCTGCCCGAGGGTTCGGGGTGTCCAGCCGCGCATGCCGTTGCTGCCGCCGCAATAGAACTGACGGTCGAAAGGCACGGACGAAGAGTTTCCGTAAGCCATCGCCACACCGCCGTAAAGCCGTCCCACCAGCGCCGTAGTGCTCCCCAGCATGATTTTCCGGCTGACGCTCAAATCGGTGCGGAAATACTGCGAATACTCGATGCCGAAAATCGTATACTGCTCCTTTCCCTTGGCCGGCGAGAAGAAGGCGTGCTCGACGGCGTCGATCAGGTTGCCGGCGGTCTCGGCGTTGAACCGGATGTTCGTGGCGTTTCCGCCGAGGTTCTTGCGCTGGTTGTTATAGCCGTAGCCGAACGAAAGGCCGCCGATGAACTGGGTCTTGAAACTGTTGATCAGGTATTTGTTGGAGGTATTGCCCAGGAATTCGGGATCGACCGGGCGAGTCATGTCGACCACGTTGATGTCGATCGGCCGCAGCGAGAAGGACGAATAGCGGCTGTTGGTCCACATGTAGGTGATGCCGGCGCTCGAAAGCGTACGGGCGTAATAGGGGCGGTCCTGAAAATTGATCGACAGTTCGACCTTGGTCTTCGGCTGGTTCACCGTGCGGAAACGGCCCGTGCGCCAGGGCACGAGGAACCGCGGGAAGGTCAGTCCGGTCGTGACGCCGAATTCGGTGGCCCGCTTGCGCCTGGCGTCGGGAGCCTTCATAAATTCGTAACCCGCCGTGAAGGAGAGGTCGAACGACTCGGCGCCGCGGAAAATATTGCGGTTCTGATAACCGACGGTGGCCTTCAGGCCGTAGAAACTCGACGTGGTGCTGCCTTCGAGATCGACCTTGACGCTCTGCTTGAGCGTCGGCGTGCAGAGAATGTTGCACGTCAGGTAGCCCTCGCGCGTGTAGAGCGTCTGCGTCGAATCGGCCGAAGCGCCGATGAAGGAGACGATGTCGGTGACGTCGGCCGACCGGGGCTGCTCCTCGAAGGCGATTTTCGCGCTCTTGAAATACCCCAGCGCCATCAGGTCGGAATAGGCGCGGTTGACCTGCGACGAGTTGTAGACGTAGTTGGGATAGAGCGGCACGGCCTGACGGAGCACCGGAGGGCGCAGGTTGGGCCGTTTCTCGTAGATGATGTTCAGACCGCGGTAGTAGACCGTATCGAGCCGCGAAAGCAGCGTCGTGTCGGTCCGTGCGACGGTGGGGTCGTAATCGGGGAAAATGTTGATCCGGTCGATACGGTAGACCATGTTGTTGTCCATCACGGGCAGTCCGCGTTCGTCATAGCCCGTGAGATACTGTTTGACGATCAGCCGCAGGTCGATCAGCCGCTCCTTCTCGAACATCCGCGCGGCGTAGGAGATGTTGTTGACCGAGAAATTGTAGTACCCCCGCTCCTTGAGGTAGGCGGCGATGCGCTCCCGCTCGGCATCGAGGACCGACACGTCGTAAATATCGCCCGTATGCAGCAGCGTATTGACGGTGTCGGGCAGCACGATCTGTTCGAGGAAGTTGTCCTGGAACTCGTAGGAAACGGAGTCGATGCGGTAAGGCTCGCCCTGGCGCGTGCGGAAGGTGACCGTCGCACGCTTGCGGCGCGAAACGGTGTCGACCTCATAGGTCGCCTGCGAGGAGAAAAAACCCTTCGAGTCCATGTAGACCTTCAGGTTTTCGGCGCTCTTCTGGGTCAGCCCCATGTCCAGCGTCACGGGCGCCTGCCCGATCTTGCGCTTCCAGTTGTTCCAGCGGTTGTCCTTCGCAGGGTCGGCCTGCTCGTAGAGCCAGACGTAGAAATTCGTCCCGAGGAAGCGTTTGTTGGGAGTCTGGCGCACGTACTTCTCCATGTCGGAAGCCGTGATGCGTTCCTTGCGCGGCGTGGACCGGTCGTCCTCGATCTTTACTTTTTGCAGAAAATACTGTCCTTCGGGAATGTGGCGCGTGACGCTGCACGCCGAGCACAGCAGGCCCAGCAGCGCGGCGGCGAGTATGCGACACGATCCCCGCACGGCGTCAGTTGTTGAAGAATCCCTTCTCTTTCAAAAGGGCGAAATAGGACTCCGAGATGGCGAGGTTGTCCTTGCGCACGTAACGCCGCTGGGTGAAGACCTGCGCCAGGTTCGGGAGGCCGTTTTCCGCCAGCAGACGTTTGGTAAGCTCCGACTCTTCGCGCTCGGCCCACAGTTCGTCGATCTCGGCGGCCGTGTAATCGGTGTATTTCTCGTAGTGGACCACGGCTTCGAGCGGCAGGCGGTCGGTCAGTTCGGGCGACTCGTCGGGATAACCCAGGACCACGGTGGTGAGCGGAATGACCCCCTTCGGAAGTTCCAGTATCTGCGAAATATCGCCCGCGGTGTAGATCGTCGTGCCGAGGTAGCAGATGCCCAGCCCGTGCATTTCGGCCTCGACGCAGAGGTTCTGGGCCGCCAGCAGGGCGTCGGTCGGAAGCGAGAAGTCCGCGCCGAGTGGGACCTCGCGCATCTCGACGTCGTTGATGTCGGCGGCGACGCGGTACATGCCGTAGGTCGGGGCGATCGAAACGGCGTTGTCGACGCCCGGACGGCAGAAGATGCGGTAGCAGAGGTCGATGGCCTCGTCGCTGCCGTTGCCGATGAAGACCTGTTCTTCGCGCACGCCTTTCAGCGCGGCGATCTTCTGTTTGAGAAGCTTCTGATGCGGGTCGGGGTAGCGGTTGACACCGTTGTCGTAGGGGTTTTCGTTGGCGTCGAGCCACGTCGTGATCTCTCCGCCGGAAAACTCGTCGCGGGCCGTGGAGTAGGGTTTCAACGTCCGGATGTTGGGGCGCACCAGTTCTTCGAGCGGTCTCACAGCACACCTCCTTTCATGCGGACGCGCACGGCGGCGGCGTGCGCCCCGAGACCCTCGGCCTCGGCCATGGCGATGACGGTCGGGGAGAGGGCCGCAAGCCCCTTGCGCGAGAGTTCCTGATAGGTGATCTTGCGCAGGAACGAGTCGGTGTTCACGCCGCTGTAAGCCCGCGCCCAGCCGCCCGTGGGCAGCGTGTGGTTGGTTCCCGAGGCGTAATCCCCGGCGCTTTCGGGCGACCAGGGGCCGATGAAGACGCTTCCGGCGGCGGTGATCTGCGCCGCGACGTCCCAGGCGTCGCGCATCGAGATGATCAGGTGCTCGGGGGCGTAGGCGTTGGCGAAGCCGATCATCTTTTCGCGGCTGTCGAGGACCACGATGCGGCTCTGGCGCAGTGCCTCGCGGATGGTCTCGCCGCGGCGCAGTTGGAGCAGCTGTTCGCCGACGGCCCGCTGGGTGTCGCGGGCGAACTCCACCGACGGGCAGACCAGCACCGCCTGGCTGTCGCCTCCGTGTTCGGCCTGCGACAGCAGGTCGGCGGCGGCGAAGGCGGGCGACGCTTCGTCGTCGGCCAGCACCAGCACCTCCGAGGGCCCGGCGGGCAGGTCGACGGCCACGTCGTTGGCGCCGACCAGTTGCTTGGCCTTGGTGACATAGCGGTTGCCGGGACCGAAAATCTTGTCGACGCGCGGGATGCTCTCCGTGCCGTAGGCCATGGCCGCCACGGCCTGCGCCCCGCCGACGGAGAAGATGCGGTCGACGCCGCACAGATCGGCGGCATAGAGGATTTCGGGGGCTATCGTGCCGTCGGGGCGCGCGGGGGTGCAGAGGATGACCTCCCCGCAGCCGGCGACGCGGGCCGGGACGGCCAGCATCAGCACCGTGGAGAAGAGCGGCGCCTTGCCGCCCGGGATGTAAAGGCCCACGCGGCGGATCGGCACGGCGCGCTGCACGCACCGGACGCCCGGCATCGTCTCGATGTCGACCTCGGGCGGCAGCTGGGCGCGGTGGAAGGTCTCGATGTTCGCTTTCGCGGCGGCGAGGGCCTCTTTCAGCGCGGCGGGGATGAGCGCGGCGGCTGCGGCGCGCACGTCGGCCGGAATTTCGAACGTCCGGGGATCGCGCCCCTCGACGCGGCGGGTGACTTCGCGCAGCGAGCGGTCGCCGCCGGATTTTACGTCGGCGAGGATTTCGGTCACCTGTCGCGTGATCTCCTCCTCTTCCCGGGTGAAGCGCTCGGTGAGGGCGGCCCACTCGGCGCGTTCGGGATTGTTGTGGATTTTCAGAATTTCCATGACGGTTCCGGATTTTTAGCGGATCATGTTTTCGAGTGCCAGGATCAGGATGCCTTCGGCCCCGATCTCCTTGAGCCGTTCGATGCGCTCCCACAACTGGTCCTGGGAGATGACGGCGTGGATCGAGCACCACCCCTCCTGCGCCAGCGGCAGCACCGTCGGGCTGCGCATGCCGGGGAGTATCCGGATGGCGTCGCCGAGCCGCTCCTTGGGGAGGTTCATCAGCACGTATTTCATGCCGCGGCTGTCGAGGATCGAGTTGAGGCGGAAGGTCAGCTGCTCCGTTTCGCGGCGCTTGTCGCTGTCAAGCCCCGGGCAGGCGATGAGCACCGCCTCGGAAAAGAGGACCTTCTCGACCTCGACCAGCCCGTTGGAGATGAGCGTGCCGCCCGAGGAGACGATGTCGAAGATGCCGTCGGCCATGCCTACCGCCGGGGCGATCTCCACGGAGCCTTCGATGGTGTGGATCTCGGCCTCGATCCCCTTCTCGGCGAAGTAGCGGGCGAGGATGTTGGGGTAGGAGGTGGCGACGCGCCGGCCGCGGAAGAACGCGAGGCCTTCGTAGGCGGTCGTTTTGGGTACGGCCAGCGAGAGGCGGCAGCCTCCGAACCCGAGGTCCATGATCTGCTCGACGGGGAAACCCTTCTCGGCGACCTCGTTCAGCCCCACGATGCCCAGGTCGGCGACCCCCATCGAGACGGCCTGCGGGATGTCGTCGTCGCGCAGGTAGAGGACTTCCAGCGGAAAGCCTTCCGCGCGGGAGATGAGTTTGCGCTTGCTCTCGGCAACGCGGATGCCTGCTTCGGAAAGCAGGTCGATGCTCTGTTCGTTCAGTCGGCCCTTGGCCTGGATGGCTATTCGTAACATATTCGGTGTGTGTTTGATTGTTTGCTTCTTTCGGACACCCACCTGCGGTTCGGCACGCAAAAAAGCCCACCCGCAGGGGGTGAGCTTCATGTATTCTATAATAACCTCTTACATATACATAATCGACCTACCCCTCGGTAAAGTGGTGATGGTGATGATGGATATGGTTGAAAATCGTCATTCGTCCGGTTGTTGGAGGCAAATATAGGGTTTCTGCGGGAAAAAACAAAATCCGGCCCGGATTTTTTTGCATCCGGCGGAAAAACGGCGGTCGGGGAGGATGGCCGCCGCTCTCGTTTGGCGAAACGCTCCGCCGCCGGATTGATTATGGGCGCCGTAGGCGCGCGGAAGGGAAACGGAGTGAGTCTTTGGCAGTGATTTTGTTCTGGATGAGAACAGTGATATTAAGCGTCTGTTAAAACGATATGATTATAAGGTGCTGGAACTGCCCGGATGTAAAACCTGGCAGGAACTGTTGGATATGAGCAGGGGATGCCTGTTTATCGACTGCTATCCGGCTGGAAAATACGGGATGGAGGCACAGGCAGGCCGCCTGGGACGAAAATCTCTGTATCTGCCCGGCAGTTTTGACTATGATGAGATCAGAAAGCAGTTAAAGCAGCTGACCGATGCACTCGGACTGCCGGAACTGACAGAAGATGAGCTGGCCCGCGAGCAGGAGTCCTGTGAGGAGGCTCTGGCAAAAGCAAAAAATCTGATCGGGGATATGCCGGTCACTCTGGATTATCTGTATCATCCAAGACCACTTGGACTGGCAAAACTGCT
>ERZ1106944.780-NODE-780-length-14454-cov-11.000833_pt1 | contig 14454 bp, 10 predicted proteins | sample MGYA00403672_ERZ1106944 | MGnify/ENA primary metagenome ERZ1106944 (study PRJEB35170, sample SAMEA104062454) | human gut metagenome | biome: human gut; feature: human-associated habitat; material: faeces | place: Denmark | collected 2012-10-16 ...
TGTGGTTCATATCCTTAGTAGCCGATTGCATTACCGCTTCAATTTGGCATGGCTCGAAAAATAAAATAAAAAAAAGTTTGTTTTTGCTGTCCTTTTCCAATTACTTCAGTTGTATTATAAGTGTAATTACAATTAAAAGATAAGATTTTGAAAGAAAATATGGAAAATATGAGTCCGGAATCATTGCTCCGTAAAGCACAAGCATTGGGAGATGATATTAAAGAAATGGAATCCATTGATGTATTGGGTGCCTATTATCAAGCACAAGCCAAACTAAAAACTAATAGAAGAAAGAACATGTATAATCAACTGATGCGTTATGCGGCATTTCTGACTATACCTTTATTTCTCTCTTCTCTGGTTTTGGGATATTTATATTTTAGTGGAACAGAAACCGACGAAAAATATGCAGAGGTGGTAACCGCTACCGGTTCTGTCATACGTTATGAACTTCCAGATCATTCTGTAGTATGGTTGAATGCGGGTAGTACATTGCGTTATCCTACCACTTTCAAGAAAGACAACCGGTTGGTAGAGTTGAAGGGTGAAGCATATTTCGAAGTGCAGGCAGACAAAGATCGTCCTTTCTATGTAAATACTCCGAATGGCTTGAGCGTATATGTTTATGGTACCAAATTTAATGTAGCTGCTTATGAGGATGATAATTATATAGAAACAGTATTGGAAAAGGGTAAGGTAAATGTGATAACCCCCGATCAGGAGACAATTGTATTGGCTCCTGGAGAACAGTTGCTTTACGACAAACAGAGTCAAAAGTCGAAAAAAAATAAAGTGGATGTCTATGGAAAGATAGCTTGGAAAGATGGAAAACTAATTTTCAGAAATGCTTCATTGGAAGAAATCCTGAAGCGTCTGGAACGACATTTCAATGTAGAAATTCAGTTTAACAATAGGTCTGGAAAAGAATATAAGTACCGGGCTACTTTCCGGACTGAAACTCTGTCGCAGATATTGGATTATCTGGCCAGGTCTGCCGATTTAAAATGGAAAATTGAAGAACCGCAACAACAGGCAGATGATACATTATCAAAGACTAAAATTAGAGTAGATTTATATTAGAGTAGTAACCCTTAAAATAAAAGCCCATGGAATAACACAAGAGAATAAAAGAAAAAAGGAAGAAAGCTGCTACCAACAGCTGTCTTCCTCCGAATTTTCCAGATTCACGGTACAAGGTCTCGCAAACACTAGCCGGAATCAAACCATAGTTCATTTAGTAATAAACTTTAGTTAGCCACAAATGTATGAAAAAAAATCATTCATTTACAGCATTATGTCCTAAATATGCTTTAAATCTAAAACTTCCTTTAGTTATGAGGATTAGTCTAGCACTACTTTTCGCAGTAGTATTACAACTTTCTGCCGAAGATGGTTATGCCCAGCGAACGCGGGTTGCCATTTCAATGAACAATGTATCTGTAGAACAGGTACTGAATAAAATAGAGGAGACGTCCGACTATGTTTTCCTTTATAATGATAAAACAATTCAGAAGAACCGTATTGTTTCTGTGAGAAACAATTCAGGTAAGATACTGGATATTCTTGATGAGGTGTTTAAAGGAACCAACATTACTTATACAGTGGTTGATAAGCAGATTATCTTGTCTACCAATAAATTGAATGTAACAGAGCAAGATCCGACTATCCAGGTAAAAGGTACAGTGAAAGATACAAAAGGAGAACCTTTGATCGGAGTGAATGTGAAAGTAAAAGGAACAACTACCGGTGCTATTACAGACTTCGACGGAAACTTTCAGATTCAAGCTAAAAAGGGAGCGGTATTGGAGATCTCTTATATTGGATATGCTTCTCAAGAGGTGAAGGTTGCAGATAATAAATCGCTTTCCATTGTGATGACGGAAGATACCAAAGTCTTGAATGAGGTTGTTGTAACGGCTTTGGGCATTAAACGAGAAACTAAGTCTTTGACATACAATGTGCAGCAGATTGGCGGGGACGAAGTGGCAAAGGCGAAAGATATGAATGTGATGAGCAGTCTTGCCGGTAAGGTGGCGGGTGTGAATATTAATGCAAGTTCATCCGGTATTGGAGGTGGTGCCCGTGTGGTAATGCGTGGTACGAAGTCTATATCCGGTAATAACAACGCTCTATATGTAGTAGATGGAGTTCCTTTGGCTAATATATCAGGTGAACAACCTGACGATCAGTATACAGGTGCCGGACAATCCGGTGACGGATTGGCTAACTTCAACGCTGATGATATAGAATCAATTTCAGTACTTAGCGGATCGGCCGCCGCTGCACTATACGGTTCGGCTGCTGCCAATGGTGTGGTACTTATCACAACGAAGAAAGGGGCTGTAGATAAAACCAGATTGACTTACAGTAATAATTCAACCTTCTATTCACCATTCCGATTGCCGGAATTCCAGAATACGTATGGTTCGGAAACTGGAGAGTGGTATAGTTGGGCATCTAAATTGTCATCTCCTACCGATTATGAAGTTAAAGATTTTTTCCAGACAGGTTACAATGTAGCAAACACTGTAAGTCTGACTACAGGGACACAAAAAAATCAAACCTATGTATCCGTAGGTGCTGTGAATGCCCGGGGTATCATTCAGAATAATGACTTGGACAGATATAATTTCTCTGTTCGTAACACGACCTCTATGCTGAATGATAAACTGACGATGGATTTAAGTTTTATGTATTCTAATGTAAAGGAACAGAATATGTTGTCGCAAGGAGAGTATGCCAATCCATTGGTTCCCGTTTATTTATTTCCGCGCGGTGATGATTTCTCGAAATATCAGTATTATGAACGATATGATGTAGACCGTAACATAAAAACACAGTTTTGGCCATTGAAAGAAAATGGATTATCCATGCAGAATCCTTACTGGATTACGAACCGGAATATGTATACCAACAAGAAAGACCGTTTTCTGGCAAGCGGTTCACTAAAATATACGATAACAGATTGGTTGAATGTTTCCGGACGCGTGAAACTGGATAAGGAAACTATCAACTCGGAAAAGAAAATGTATGCTTCCACTTTGAATGTGATTGCTGAAAACTCGGATAAAGGAGCATACGTGCAATCGAACAAGAATACCAGTCAGATATATGCGGATGCCATGTTGAATATCAATAAATATTTCTATCACGACACATGGAATCTGACAGCATCTTTAGGTGCCAGTTTATTGGATTTGGATTATAAGGAGCTTAATTTTGGAGGAGGATTACTGACCATTCCTAATCTGTTTACTTCTAACAATGCGAATGTTTCCGGTAAATTAACCTATAAAAATACGAACTATCACGACCGTACCAATTCTTTATTCGGAACATTCTCATTAGGATATAAGGGCATGGTTTATGTAGATGGTTCGTTACGTAATGACTGGATATCTGCTTTGGCAGGAACAAACCATTCTTCCATATTATATCCTTCTATCGGTGCTTCAGCAATTCTGACTAATATGTTTACAATGAAATCTAACATTCTTTCTTATGCAAAGGTTCGCCTTTCATATAGTGAGGTGGGTAATGCACCGGAAAGATTCAGAGCTATCACTACGTACGCAGTGTTGGGAGGATTGAATACCACTTCTTATTTCCCGATAAAAGACCTTAAACCGGAGAGAACTCATTCATGGGAAGGAGGATTTAATTTAGGTCTGTTTGATAATAAACTGACACTGGACGTGACAGCTTATAAGACATATACGGAGAATCAGCTCTTCAGTCCGGAAATTTCTACAACAACCGGATATTCTAAATTATATGTAAATGCAGGTAAAGTAACGAATAAAGGTATTGAGTTAGCTCTTGGCTTTAAACAGAATATAGGGCCTGTAGATTGGAAAACAACTTTACTATGGTCGCTCAACAGAAACCGCATTGACCAATTACTCCCTGAATATACAAATGAAGAGTTGGGAGTGACAGTACATCTGGACGAAATGGATGTTTATTCATTAGGCGGTGCCAAACAACGGCTAACAGTAGGGGGCTCTATGGGAGATGTATATGTGAATACAATGAGAACTGATGAGCATGGATATATCTGGATGAATTCAATGACGGGTACATTGGAAACAGATAAGAATAATTATGTCTATGCTGGTAATACCAATCCGAAATATACTCTTAGCTGGAGAAATGAATTTAATTGGAAAGGAATCAGTCTCGGATTTATGTTGAATGCCCGTGTAGGTGGTATCGGAGTTTCTGCCACTCAAGCTGTAATGGACTATTATGGAGTGTCTAAAACATCGGCAGAAGCGCGGGATAATGGTGGCGTGAAAGTAAACGGTCAGATGATTGATGCCCAGACATGGTATCAGACTATCGGAGCTAATGGTACAGGTTATGTAGGTTCTATGTATGTATATAGTATGACGAATGTTCGTTTGGGAGAATTGACATTGGGATATGATATTCCGATCAATAAATGGTGTAAATGGATTTCTGGATTGAATGTGTCCTTTGTAGGACGTAATTTATGGATGCTGTATTGTAAGGCTCCATTTGACCCGGAATCTACTGCAAGTACAGGTACTTATAACCAGGGTATGGACTATTTCATGCAACCGAGTTTGAGATCGATGGGATTTTCTGCAAAGATTTCTTTCTAATTGGATAACCTTTAAAAAAAATAATGATGAACATACGTAAGTTTTTTAAAGTAAGGAACTACTACTTACTCCTTGGAGTAATCATGATAAATGTAGGTTGTACGAAGAATTTTCTGGAGTACAATACCAATCCTAATGAAGCAACCGATGAGATGACGGATTGGGATAATGTGAGAACTGGTTCTCTTCTTTTACAGATGGAGCAGAACGTACTGGTGGTAGCACAACCGGGACTTAATATCGGTTCGGACAGATATCAGACTGTGGAAGTGATGGGTGGAGATGGTTATGTCGGCTATTTTGGTTTTCCTGCTCCCAGTATCAATTCTGCCGGTCGTTACAATTGGGATAAAAGAAGTTGGTATGGTGATATGTTCACTACCAATTACCTGACGACTATGAATGCCTGGCGTGAAATAAGAAAAGCGATTAACAATGACGAAGATCCCCGGTTTTCTATGGCGCAGATTCTGAAAGTAGCGGCAATGCACCGTGTGACAGATACCTATGGGCCTATTCCTTATTTGAATTTTGGAGTTTCAAAAGAAGTGCCTTATGATTCGCAAAAGGATGTTTATTACAGATTCTTTGAAGAATTGGATGGAGCTATCAATAACTTGGATAGTTATGCTGCATCCGGAAGTAAAGTTTTGTCATCATGGGATTGTGTGTTCAACGGTGATGTTACATCTTGGATAAAGTTTGCCAATTCACTTCGTTTGCGTCTTGCATTGCATCTTGCCTATGTGGATGAAACAAAGGCAAAAAGTGAAGCCCAACTGGCTATTGGCAATAGTTATGGATTGATGAATGTGAAGTCTGATTTAGCAGAACTTCAGCATATTACTCCGATAGCGACTTATGAAAGTCCTCTGTATATTCTGAAAGGATGGGATGATATTTGTATGGGAGCGACGCTGGATTCATACATGAATGGTTATCAGGATCCACGACTTTCTGCTTACTTCGAGGCAGGTACGGGTGGAAAATATCGGGGTATAAGAGCCGGAATGTCAAAGGACGTAAGTAAGGATAAATATATAACAGGAATCTTTGCCGAACCACAGGCAACCGCTACTTCCAATGTAGTGTGGATGCGTTCATCTGAATCATATTTCTTGTTGGCGGAATATGCTTTGCGTTGGGGAACGAATGCCGATGCTAAAAAGTATTATGAAGATGGAATAAGAATGTCTTTTGATGAACATGGTGTATCAGGAGCTGACGCGTATCTGACAAGAACTGCGGCGGGTGGATATGTGCCTGCCAATTATGAGGATCCGGTGACATCATCTCATTCCATGGATGCTTTGGGGACTGTTTCTATCGCTTGGGATGAATCGGGAGATTTTAAAACAAATCTGGAACAAATCATTACTCAAAAGTACATTGCTCTTTATCCGGTGGGACAAGAGGCATGGACAGAGTTCCGCCGTACCGGTTACCCGAAAGTATTTCCGGTTGTTGTGAACGAAAGTTCCGGAGGTTCTGTAGACACAAATATACAAATCCGCAGATTACCTTATCCGGAATCGGAATATAATACGAATAGAACAGAGTTGGATAAAGGCATCACACTTTTAGGTGGCGTAGATAACCCGGGTGTCAGATTGTGGTGGGATGTGCCTAATAAATAATTGGTTACTTAAATAATGCAGAATATGAAAAGAAATTATGTATATTTTTTGTTCACCTGTCTCTTGACATTTGTTGTGAGTGGTTGTGATACGGATATTGAACCTGAAGTTATACAGGCAGCTAATACTTATAATGAAGAATATTATCAGAACCTGCGTGAATATAAGAAAACAGATCATGCTATTTGTTTCGGCTGGTATGCCGGTTATACTTCAGAAGCATCTCCTTCGCAGGGGCTTCATTTCACTGGTCTGCCGGATAGTCTGGACATTGTCAGTCTGTGGTCAGGTATTCCTTCCAACAATCCGGCTTATGTAGAAACGAGTTATTATAACGAGCGTTATTTGCCGACTGCTTATGAGGAAATGAATTATATCCGTACAGTAAAGGGGACTCGCGTTGTGATGTGTACGATTTGCCGTATTGGAAGTACGGAGTTTCCTAAAACCGACGCAGGTATCGAGGCTTATGCTTTGCATCTTGCGAGATGTGTGTTGCGTAATGATCTGGATGGTTTGGACTTGGACTACGAACCGGAAGGCGACTGGTTGCAAAATGATAACTTTACAAAGTTTATAAAGGTATTGGGAAATTATTTCGGTCCTCAATCGGGTACAGGCAAATTATTAATTGTTGACTTCTATAATCAGCTGCCTCCTAAGGAAACAGAACCTTATGTCGATTATTTTGTACGACAATGTTACACCACCGGTAGTGCTCAAAGTTTGCAATCTAAATTTGACCAGCTTAGCAGCTGGTGTCCTCCTGAAAAATTCGTTGCTACGGAACAAATGGGATGGTACTGGCAAAATGGTGGAGTCGAATTTACGGAAGCCGATGGAAATAAAGTAGATTCATGGGGCAATCCAATCTATTCTGTAATAGGTATGGCACGCTGGAATCCTACACAAGGACGAAAAGGCGGATTCGGTGGATATTATTTTGAATATGAATACAATACCACTCGTCCTGCTAATCAGGCTATAGGTGATAAAGAGAAAGCCGCTATTCCTTATTATAGCCTTCGGCGTGGTATTCAGGAACAAAATCCTGCCGGAAAGCCTGTACAACAGTCTACTAAACAAGAAACGGAAGAAGAAAATGGATGAATTTTAAATTTGTATGCAAGGTATGAAAACATTGAATAATATAAAAAAGATATGGGGAGCTGCTTTGATAGGAATAGCTTCTTTTATGCTGCAGGGATGCCAGGAAGCCGCTCAAAAAGGTGACGGGTTGTTAATGACCGGAACATCTTCGGATAGATTGGTAAAGTTCGCCATTGATGGATTTCCATCTGCGTATGCTGTTTCTGTGACTTCAACTTCTCGCGTTGAATCGGATATTCAGGTGAATCTGGCTGTTGATGCAAGTCTGGTTGATACTTATAATGAGGAAATGGGAACCAATTATTATCCCATTCCGGATAAATCATATACATTTGAAAATCCGGAGGTTACTATTTCAGCAGGACAGGCAATTTCTTCTGCTGCCTCTCTTTCAATTGCCGATGATTCGGAATTTGTTCCGGGACGTGTTTATTTGATACCGGTTACCATAAAAAGTGCGACGGGAGATTTGGATATTATAGAAGCAGGGCGTACTATTTTCCTGAAAGTATCTCGAACATTGCGTTTCCATGCTCCGTATGTAGGACAGGCTTCTATGGCTTATCAATTTTTGCTTCCGGATCCTATTCCTTCTTTGCCTACTTATACATGGGAAGTGAAGATTTACGCCACTAAATTCCGTTCTTCCGGAGCTTCCGGTACTACCCGTGTTTGCTCATTTGGAGGTAGTGAAGCATCTGTAGAAGGGGGAGCGATTGATGATGGAGGCTTTAAATGTGACCAGAACCTGCTTCGTTTTGGTGAAGGAACGGATGAACCGAACCAGTTGCATGTAACAACTAAACAGGGTAAAATGTCATCGAATACTCGCTTTGCTTTAAATACCTGGTATGCTGTTGCCTTGGTAAATGACGGCAGTACGTTGACATTGTATATCAATGGAGAGAAAGATAACTCAATGACAGTTGTTCCGTATGAATATGCGCTTTATGGAGTACAGATCGGTATGCCTTCAAAAGGTTATCAATCTTCACAATTGTTTTATGGTCGTTTGAGTGAGATGCGTCTTTGGACTCGTCCTTTGTCTGCTCGTGAAATTAAAGCAAATGTATGTGGGGTAGACCCTTCTACCAATGGGCTTGTGTCTTATTGGAGAATGAATGAAGGAGAAGGAACTACTTTCTATGATTTATCTCCGTCAAAGCGTGATATCAGTTATAAGAATGGAATCACGATTGACTGGACTTATGATGATACGAATAAATGTCTTGAATAAGGTAATAATAAATGAATAGACTGTATGATAATGAAAAACAATATAAATAGATTAACTCTCCTTTTGCTTGTTTTATTGGGAGGAGTAGGATTCACATCTTGTTCGGATGATGACAATGATTTTATTGAATTGCCGACAATAGAGATGCCACAGTCGGAGGCAGGACCTGTTTCTATTGATTATAGGGAGATACTGGATGCAGGAAGCTATGTTTATGATTATACTATCAAACTGGATAAACCTGCTGCTACTACTTTATTGTGTGACATTGCCGTGGACGAAAGTATGGTAGAGGCTTATAACGCTGCAAATAACACGTCTTATAAGATGATGCCCGCTTTTGTCTATGAGTTGCAAGCTAAAAATGCGATAGTGAAGGCAGGACAGCAAGAATCCAATTCCTTATCAGTTAAGTTTTCATCATTGTTCGGTTTGGTGGAAGGTGAAGAATATTTGCTTCCTATTGTTGCAACAATAGATGAAACGTGTGTAGGACAATTTGTAACGGACACTCGTTCTGTTTCTTATTTTACGATTAGCATTGATGGGGAATTGGATTATATACCGGGATTGAATATGAGTTCTTATTCAACGGATATGTATCGTACGTTAAGTTTCGCAAATGATGAAGTAGTTACGATTGAAGATAATACACATACGTTTGAAATGCTTGTATATCCATATAATTGGCACAGTGGAACTAATTATATAGGTACATGGCGTGGTAAGGATACCAACAATAATAATGAGGTTTTTAGTGGTTGTGAACTACGTGTAACTGGTGCAACGGGAGCGTCTAATATTGGTAATCGTCAATGTGACTTGACATTGGCTAATCAAAATATAACGTTGCCGGCTAATCAATGGGTTAGGTTGACTATTACTTGTGACGGAACGAAAACGGGCCAGAATACTGAGGTTGCTTATCGTTTATATATTAACGGTGAGGAAGTTGCTTCTGCAAAACCTACTAAACGTTGGGGACCATCCTCTTCTCAAAGATTCAAGGTGGGATATACGTTGACTGGTATTCAGTTTGGTAATACAAGTTCAAGTATGTATTTTGATGGTCTGATTTCTGATATTCGTATGTGGAAGAAGTGTCTGACAGCGGAAGAAGTAAAAGCTAACTTGCGTACAATAGCTTCTCCATCTTCTTCGGACTTATATGGCTATTGGAAATTGGATGAAGGAGAAGGAAATACATTGAAGGACAGTTCGGGCAATGGGCGTGATTTAACTTTCCCGGCTTCGGCAAATATCATTTGGAATGCAGAATTCAATGATTTGCCTCAAGATAATTAAAATGTGATTTTATATTGGGAGTTATTGTGTTTTTACGTAGCTCCCAATATTAACTTAAAGAAATGATGATGAAACGTTTTATGTCAGCTTTGATCGTTTTACTGTGCTCTATTGTTGGCGTATGTGCGCAACAACAGGGAAGAGCTGTATTGCGTTTTGATACTACTACTTGGAATTTTGGTAATATTCAGGAAGTAGGAGGCAAAGTGAGTCATACTTTTCATTTTACTAATATGCATACTTCTCCGGTTGTGATTGAAGAAGTGATTTCAACTTGTGGGTGTGCCATTTCTGTTTATAGTAAACAACCTGTAAAACCAGGGCATACAGGCACTATTACCGTAACTTTCGATCCTAAAGGGCGAACAAACTTTTTCTCTAAGAGTATAAGGGTTGTTTCTAATTCAGGGCAAAGTGTCAATACTCTTTGGGTAAAAGGCACGATAAATACAATGAATCGTATAGAGGATGAATATCCTTATTCTTTATCATCAGATATTTTGGCAGACCGAATGACTCTATCTTATGATCTGTTACAACATAATGGGAGGCCAAAACAATTGGAAATTAGAATCTATAACCGATCGGATAAAATGGTCAGGTTGTCATACTCGCTGTTGGATAAGAGCGGATGTTTGTCGATTTCTATGCCATCATCTCTTCAAGGTCGATCTTATGCGACTATAAAAATAACAGCTTCTCCTTTAAAAGGCTTTTACGGTACATTTAAAGATAAGATTATTATTAGTGCCAATTCCGTACACAGTTCTCCTATACAAATCTTTGGTACAGTGATTGATGATATGAGAAAAGTAAGCACGGCAACTGCTCCCCGGATGAAATGTTCACAATCTTATTTTAATTTGGGGAATATCTCATTAAAAAAGCATATTCAGCGAAAAGTAAAAGTTACTAATGAAGGGGCGAATCCTCTTATTATCCGCAAGATAGAATGTCCGGAATTTGTTTCTACTAATATCCGGGGTGAAAAGGTTTTGAAGCAAAATGAGTGTCTGGAGGTTCTGTTTGAATTAAATGTATCATCTTCAAACCATCTATTGGATGCAAAGGTCAAGTTGATAACAAATGATGCTCATCAACCTGTACATACAGTTATATTTGAAGGAGAAATAGGTAAGTAGGATTGAATATCTCTATTTGAAAGATTAGAAATACACTATAAATTAATTGAGTCATTTTACTGCATATAACATTATGATAAAACGATTGTATATCTTGGTGATAGTACAGATGGTATGTACTTTGGGGTTTACTCAATCCTCTCCCTCGTTACCTGCTTACAAAGATCGCTGTTTGTCGATAGATATAAGACTTTCAGATTTACTTTCCCGCATGACTTTAGAAGAAAAGGTCGGTCAGTTACTTTGTCCTTTAGGTTGGGAAATGTATGAAATCCATGGTAGTGAAGTTCATCCTTCCGAAAAGTTCAAGCAATTAATCAAAGAAAGGAATGTAGGAATGCTTTGGGCAATTTATCGTGCCGATCCTTGGACAAAGAAAACTATAGCAAATGGACTTAATCCGGAACTGGCAGCAAAGGCAGGAAATGCATTACAAAAGTATGTGATGGAGAATACCCGTTTGGGAATTCCGATGTTTTTAGCAGAAGAAGCCCCTCATGGGCACATGGCAATTGGTGCTACTGTTTTTCCTACGGGTATCGGAATGGCAGCTACCTGGTCACCGGAGTTAGTAAAAGAAGTTGGTCAAGTTATCGCTAAAGAAATTCGTTCCCAAGGTGGGCATATTAGTTACGGTCCCGTACTTGATTTGACCCGTGATCCCCGTTGGTCCCGCGTGGAAGAAACATTTGGGGAAGATCCGGTATTAAGCGGTATTTTAGGGGCGTCTATGGTTGACGGTTTAGGTGGAGGTAATCTATCACAAAAATACGCTACCATAGCTACCTTGAAACATTTTCTGGCATACGCTGTGCCGGAGGGTGGACAGAATGGTAATTATGCTTCAGTGGGTATTCGTGATTTGCATCAGAATTTTCTTCCTCCTTTTCGTAAGGCAATAGATGCAGGGGCATTGTCTGTAATGACTTCATACAATTCGATAGATGGGATACCTTGTACGTCGAACCATTATTTGCTGACTCAACTCTTGCGTAATGAATGGAAGTTTCGCGGCTTTGTAGTTTCCGATTTATATAGTATTGAAGGGATTCACGAAAGCCACTTTGTTGCTCCAACCAAAGAGAATGCAGCCATACAATCTGTAACGGCTGGCGTTGATGTTGACTTGGGTGGGGATGCTTATACCAACCTTTGTCATGCAGTTCAATCCGGACAAATGGATAAGGCTGTGATTGATACGGCTGTCTGCCGGGTGTTACGGATGAAGTTTGAGATGGGCTTGTTTGAGCATCCTTATGTGGATCCGAAAATTGCTGCTAAAACAGTACGCCGTAAAGAACATATCGAACTGGCACGTAAAATCGCACAGTCTTCCATAACACTTCTCAAAAATGAGAATTCAATTCTTCCTTTAAGCAAGACGATAAATAAGGTGGCGGTAATTGGCCCTAATGCTGACAATCGATATAATATGTTAGGGGACTATACAGCTCCGCAGGAAGATAGTAACGTGAAAACTGTTCTTGATGGAATTATAACAAAATTATCTCCTTCTCGTGTGGAATATGTACGAGGCTGTGCTATTCGTGATACTACAGTGAATGAGATAGAACAAGCAATTGAAGCTGCCCGTCGCTCCGAAGTTGTAATTGTGGTTGTGGGTGGTTCCAGTGCCCGTGATTTTAAAACGAGCTATAAAGAAACAGGTGCGGCTGTAGCTGAAGAGGGTAGTGTAAGTGATATGGAGTGTGGAGAAGGATTTGACCGTGCCAGTTTATCCTTACTTGGTAGACAACAAGAACTATTGGAATCTTTGCAAAAGACAGGTAAGCCTTTGATTGTCGTTTATATTGAAGGTCGTCCTTTAGAAAAGAATTGGGCTTCGGAATATGCTGATGCACTACTGACTGCTTACTATCCGGGGCAGGAGGGTGGAAATGCCATAGCGGATGTTCTCTTTGGAGATTATAATCCTTCTGGACGTTTGCCAATCTCCGTTCCGCGTTCTGTAGGTCAGATTCCGGTTTATTATAATCAGAAAGCTCCTCGGAATCATGATTATGTGGAAGTGTCATCTTCTCCGTTATATAGCTTTGGTTATGGGATGAGTTATACCACTTTTGAATATTCTGATTTGCAGGTAGTGCAGAAATCTGCTCGTTGTTTTGAAGTCTCATTTAAAGTAAAGAATACAGGGAAGTATGATGGCGAAGAAGTATCACAACTTTATATGAGAGATGAATATGCATCAGTTGTTCAGCCGATGAAACAGTTGAAACATTTTGAACGTTTCCATTTGAAAAAAGGAGAAGAGAAAAAAGTTACTTTTGTTTTGACAGAGGAGGACTTTTTCTTGGTTAACTATACTTTGAAGAAAGTAGTAGAGTCTGGAAATTTCCATCTTATGATTGGTGCCGCTTCTAATGATATTAGGTTGCAGAATGTTATTTTAGTGGAGTAATTTTTATTAATATCTATATTAAGAGATTTCCTGTTTCGTTTTCTCTTAATAAAAAAGAGAGAATATTCCTTTTGCGGAAATATCCTCTCTTTCTCACCTAAAACCTAAACCTTTTATCTTAATTACTTGCTATTATAAGCCACCAACATCCAAACCAATTTTTCCTGTTCTTTCAGATAATCGCTCATCATCGAAACGGTTACTTCGTCTCCGGCTTGAGAAGCGATAGATAAGATCTTACGTTCTTCACCAATCAGATAGCTGATAGACTGAAGGATATTATTCAATGCTTCGTCTCCGTTGCTTACCTTATCCACTTCATTCACATTTGCTACTTTTAGATAATCGCTGAATTTATTGGCAGGAGTACCACCCAGCATCAAGATACGTTCTGCGATTTCATCCACCTTTTCAGCCGTGTCATCATACATCTTTTCGAATTGACTGTGGAGTACAAAGAAATTATGTCCCTTGATATTCCAGTGGAAACCGCGAAGATTGGTGTAATACACTTGGAAGTCTGCTAATAGTTGTTGCAAAGATGCTACTACGTTGTTTGCTCCCGATTCGTTCAATTTGATAAATTCTAAAGTTTTCATATTCTTTTATTTTTAATGATTTATACTTGTTTTCTTTTTTTCTGTACTGCAAAGATAAGGCGTAAAATGCTTGCTGTCAAACTGAAAATTTCTATCTTTGCATAGATGAAATCTATAACTTAATAAGATTTGATAGATGACGATACAACAATTAGAGTATATACTGGCTGTAGACCAGTTCAGGCATTTCGCACGGGCAGCCGAATATTGCCGTGTGACGCAACCCACTTTGAGTGCGATGATTCAGAAGCTGGAAGATGAATTGGGAGTAAAGTTATTCGATAGGACAGTGCAACCCGTTTGTCCGACACCCATCGGGCAGAAAGTGATAGACCAGGCTCGCGTGATTCTGGCGCAGGCAGCTCAAGTGAAAG
>ERZ1106944.820-NODE-820-length-13782-cov-4.898594_pt1 | contig 13782 bp, 7 predicted proteins | sample MGYA00403672_ERZ1106944 | MGnify/ENA primary metagenome ERZ1106944 (study PRJEB35170, sample SAMEA104062454) | human gut metagenome | biome: human gut; feature: human-associated habitat; material: faeces | place: Denmark | collected 2012-10-16 ...
AATGGCAGGATGCATTTTCATCAAACAATGTTTCATAGTAAATTCTATTGGATTGGCTAATAGGGCTATAGTGGTCTACGAGGGCTACTTCACCAAGATATTGAGATCCTTCATCTGTTTCAATGAGTTCTTTAAGAATATCTAACCCTTCTTCAGCCGTGTAATCAACAATTTTACCGTTTTCAAAGGTAAAGGAGAAGTTAGAAATAGGATTGCCTTGGTAGATAAGTGGTTTTGTACTAACTACTTTACCATTTACACCATTCCATTGAGGTGCACAGAACACCTCTTCTGTAGGTATATTGGCATTGAATTTGATACCCTCTTTGGAGAACTCTTCGCCACCTTGCCAAATATGGTCTTCTGGTAATTCGAGAAGTAAATCTGTGCCATTTTCACATGTGTATCGCAATGCTTTCAAATCAAGAGCGTTTAATGCTTCGCGACGATGGCGTAGCTTAGCCATGTGATGCGCATATGTTTCTTTTGCCTCTACATCATTGAGACGACATAACTTTAGTAATGTAAGCCAGAGTTGATCAATTTTTTCTTCATCTGATCCTTCATAACCAAGAAGTTCAGCCCAAAGCACTGTTGGTACAGCGGCTACACACCATGTTACGGATGAGTTCATGATGGCTGTATGGTAGAAGGATAGGACCTTGTTGAGATTGCGTGAGTTTAGGCTAATGCGCTCTGTAGGAATTCCTGCTAACGCCTTTGGGTTGGCACTGATAAGTGATAAAAAGGCAGCTTTTTCCTCTACATATTGCTCGTAATATACAGGAATCCATTTAGCCGGTGTTTCTAGAACCGACGCATCAGCATGTAATAAGCGTTGTCGTGTAATTGGGGTATGGCGCCAATTGATGATAACCTCTTTGGCACCCAATTGATAGGCTTCTTCCGTAACGATGACTGCAAAATCTTTATTGTCTACATCAACAGATACGATGAGTGTTTGCTTTTCTTGTAAATTAACGCCAGACTGCAATAAAGTACGGGCGTATTTACGTAATAATTCTTGATTCATTATAGACTCCTTAACATAGTAATAGGATATACCGGTAAAGTATGTTCCTTTAATTCGATATAATTTTGAAAACTCCTGCTTATGTGACTAATAGAGTCACAAGTAGGAGTTATTTGTTGTATATGGAAACTCTAATAGTAGGAGGTGACCATATGAAACAAATGATTGTGTCACATAAGTGGATTATAATAATCCTGTGTGTTTTAGTAGGAATTTATTTCCTATGGCCTATTATAACAGAAGGAAGCACCACAATGCCAGATTCGTCTGTATTAGCGGCTAATACGTCAGACGTGAATAGCATTAATCATCATGAAAGTAATTCTATTCATGCTAATAATGGTGTAGTTCAACCTGAACAACATACTGAAAGTACAGATGCTATTGTGTATGTGACGGGTGCTATTCAATCGCCAGGTCTTTATAAGGTGGCATCTAGCTCGACAATTGGCGATGTTATAAAAGGGGCTGGAGGTGCACTACCATATGGAGATGTAGAGTCTATCAATTTAGCAGAGACAGTGACAGGTGGACAGCATATTCACATCAAATTTAACTTTCACGGGAATCCTGAATCATTACTACGAAATCAAAAGATTAATATTAACACGGCTACCATTAAGGAACTCGATTCACTGCCTGGAATTGGGCCAACCATGGCAAAACGGATTGAAGAGTATCGTCAAAGTAAGGGCGCTTTTACATCTATAGAGGATATCAAGCATGTCAAAGGTATCGGCGATGGATTATTTAAGAAGATACGCGATAAAATTACAGTCTAATTTACCTATTTATTTGACACTGAATATGCTGATCACCTATTCGGAGATAGCCCATTATATTCTAAGTGGTATCATACTAGGCATTTTATGTGCCTATAGCTCGCATTATGTATTGCTCGATACGAGTTGGTATTGTATGTTTGGTGCTGCTGGCTATCTACTATATACATTGGTTAAAGCTGTGGTTCGCTATAGGTTACAATCGTCTTTGTCAATTAAATATATAGTTGTAACCTGCATCGTCTCATGTGCATTAGGTGGCATATCATTTTTACATGTAAACCATCAAATTAATCAGTATGTAGGGCACACTAAATTCTTTTTATCACAAGAAGGCGAATATGCACTACTCATTGATTCTCCGGTAGATTTAAAAGTGATTGATGGGAAAGAATATAGATCATTTAGTGCTATATTGTTAGGGTTAGTGCCACACAAGGATACGGCAAAAGGCGTGCATATTAAGGCCGATGGGCATATTAGAGTAACAATACAAGAAAATTCTACACATCTTCATATGGGGGATTCGATTATCGTTTATGGTACGCCTAAATCTCTCTATTTGACAGAAGAGAGAGGCACTATTGATAAGCGAAATAAGGCCATTCGTAATGAAGATATGGGTGCCATGTTTGATGGTACCTATAAGGTGGTGGATTTACACGCTCTAAAACAGTATAAGATAGATTCTTATATCGGTTATTATCAACGGTGTCTTCACATAATTGATTCGATGCGTAGTGCTGTTGAAGTATTGATGGAGCAGTATCTATCAGATACAACCAAATGGCTTGGAATTTCATTAGTTATAGGAGGCCATTATGGAGAATTAGGTCAAGATGTGCTACGTCAATTTGGCTACACTGGTATCATTCATATTTTATCTATATCGGGTTCCCATATTGCACTGTTATTTTCTATCGTATATGGCCTATGCAGAGTATGTCGTATCAGGAAACGTTATGCTATGATGGGTGGTATTATACTATCTATCTTTTATTGTATAGTGGTTGGTTTCAGTGCACCTGTTGTGCGTTCTACCATAATGGGGATTTGGCTTGCTTTAGCCTATGTAAAGGGCCGTATGTATACGGCGAAGCAAGGATTAGCAGTGACGGCTATACTGTTTTTACTATATGATCCATTACTTATATTAGATGTGAGCTTTCAACTATCCTTTGGAGCTACCTATGGGCTCTTATTATTTGGCATGCCATTATATCGATGGATCACAGTATTGCCACCGATTGTGAAAGCTCCACTAGTACTCTGCATCAGTGCACAGCTTTTATTGATACCGTTCCAGCTCTATTACTTTCACTATTTGAGTTTAGCAAGTCTTTTTGCAGCTATTATTATTACACCTTTACTTGATATAGCTATTGTTATGTTATTTGGTTGTACCATAATATCCTTACTTATACCAATAGGTATGGTTTGGAACGTAATCGACTGGATATTAACTATCTGTTTATATGCAAATGCTCATCTCGCTAACAGTTCTATATGTCTATGGTGGATAGGTACCATTTCTGCCACATTAGGGGTGTTATACTATGGATGTGTGGGATTACTATATATTAACCTAGTCTCATTAAAGCTTAAATTTAGAACTTTCACAAAAGGAATTGTACTTATGGGAATTGGCATAATTGCTATAGCTTATAGTGGCATCTTATATAGGAATGAAACGATTTTGCATATTATACCTATGAAACAGTCAAATGCATTCCTCATTGTTAAGCCTTATGAAAAAATAGCTATGGTATATATTGATACGCCTGATGCTATTCCTATGAAAGCTAGTGAAATTCGCGTAAGAAATGGACTCCAAAGTTTTGGTATTCCATTAAAAAATGCTCATGTTCAACGATTTCAATCGACGGGCAAAAATACTGTTTTATACAAAAATGATATATCGTCTGTGATGGTCTATAATAGACAAAATGGTGAAAAAAAACTACAATTAAATGATATGAGGAACACTATTTTGATTACCTCTCAGTCGTATATGATGAATCAAATTGTAGCATTACATTTGAATCATCCCGTGCTTGTTAGCATGCCTCGAGGAGCGATGCGAGACATTGATCCCGATGCAGAACATGTTCATTTATGGGGCTATCAATATATTTCGGACTATCGATTATGAAAGGAGGACTGGCGATGAATCAAGTATATCTAATCTATGGTAATGAACCACAACTCATAGAAGAAGAGAAACAAAAGTTTTTCTTATCTCATAAAAACCTAGATGTGCGCGTGTTGCATGATGAAGCAGGTCCTTCTAAAATATCAGAACAATTGATGGAGGATTCTTTATTTGGCGATGCCAAGGTATTTTGTCTTATCAATCTACCTATCTTGAAAAAAGCAGGCCAAAAAGAGAGTCAAGAATGGGATGCACTGGCCGAGTTACTGATGAATTATACCGGTGATAATCCAGTACTTATTATCTATCACGATATGGTGGATAAACGATTAAAACAAAATAAAAAGATATTAGAATCTATTCCTAATAAGGAATGTAAGCGATTAGAAGGTGACGATTTATTGATGTGGATTCGTCAGTATTGCACGTCTAATGGATATATGCTGACGCCTGATGGGCATGACTATCTATCTCATCTATTGGAGTTATGGCAAGATGTGCCGGTTGCCTTTATGCGCACCGAGTTTGATCGATATTTTCTGTTATTAGGGAATCATAAGAAAATTGATAGATCCTTTTTAATGGAACATAGCAGTAATTATGGAGCTAAAAATATCTTTACCTTTAAAGAAGCTCTATTAAAACAAGATGTGAATACCTTATTAGAATTATTTCCGTTTATGTTTAGCTATAAAGAAATCGACCGTGCCATGGGCTATATCGAAGGACAGTTGCGGCTCCAATTATTGGTAAGCGAATGTCGTGCTGCAGGTATGACAGCTAAACAGGTAGAAAATTTTTGTAAAGAAAATGGGGCCTCTTATAAGCCGTACCCTATAAAACTGGCCTATGAAGCAAGTTCTCGTATTTCTATAAAGGCTTTAAAAGCACTCTTAAAAGGATTATATGAGATAATATTAGATAGTCGCACAAGCAAAGGGGATATGTGGCGATTTAGGGATTTATGTTTGACCTATTGTGGGTATAAGGGATAAAAATGAAAGTACGTTATCGAGTAGTACCAAAACAGAATAGTAAACCTGCTTTCTATGTGAATTGTGATGATAAACAGGTAACCATACAAGCAGCAGATTCAGCGTTTAAAACATTGGTGTCATTACAAGAACGCTTAGCTGCTTGGTACAAAGAAAAAAATATTTCCTTTGATACGATTCCTACCAATGCAACTACATCTTGCTGCTTTGCGTGGAAGGTAGATGACGATGATGAAGAATTTGCACCATACTACTATGCCGGTGGTTGTGGTGTAGGTGAATTTATTGAAGATGTTGAAGCGCATCGTCAGAAATTAGAGGAAGAAAACATGCCAGAGAGAGGAAAGTCCTTTGCTGGCAATAACGATGATGAAATTGATTATGCAGATGAGTTTGTGCCATTTATGGATGCGGTGGAATTGGACTATTTTAATCCAGACCCCACATCGTATGAGTCTGTAACTACAAGAAATCCATCTGTATCTAGTAGCTCATCATCTACATCTTCAGCTAATAGTGGACATCAACACAAAGGGGGCAAGAAATATCCACAACGCGCGCCTAAGGATGCACCAACTGATGAGGGTATGATTTTAGGTCCACGCATTGAGGGCACGACCTCCAGCATCATGGGCACTGTAGAAACACCAAGTGTTATTTTTGAAGGTGTGTTCGTTGGCCTTGATAAACGCGATACTAGGACTGGTAAAAGTATTGTAAATGGCAGTATCGTAGATGATACGAACAGTATGAAGTTTATCAAATTTACGAATAGTCCAGAAGAAGGGGATGCCTTATTAAAACAATTAAAGAAATTGCAAAAGGTGCGCGTTCAAGGTAGTGTCAACTTTGATGATCGATTTGATAAGGACTATATTTTATCTATACGTAGTATCGAAGCTATCGAAGAAGACAATATAAATGAACGGACAGAAGACAGACCAGATTCTCGTGTTGAGCTTCATCTTCATACTAAGATGAGTGATAAAGATGCACTCGTATCGATTAAGGATTTATTTAAAACTGTCAAAAAATGGGGCCATCCTGCAGTTGCTATTACGGACCATGGTGTTGTACAAGCCTTTCCTGAAGCACAAGCACTTGGTAAAGAACTTGGTGTTAAGGTTATTTATGGCGTTGAAGGATATCTTGTTGATGATGCGGATTTAGAAAAGGAATTATCCTTAGACGTTGTAAAACGAAAAGACGAGGCGCCTCGTTATCACATTATTTTGTTAGCTCAAAACATGGTGGGCTTACGTAATCTGTATAAAATGATTTCCATATCCCATTTGGAATACTATAAACGGAGACCTCGTTTGCCTCGTTCTATCATTGAAGAGCATCGTGAAGGTATTCTTATAGGGTCTGCCTGTGAAGCAGGTGAATTGATGCAGGCTATTGTTAAAGGTTCCTCCAAAGAAGAGCTATTAACGATTGCATCATTCTATGATTACCTTGAAATTCAACCACATACCAACAATACATTCTTAATTCGCAAGGGTATCGTGCCAGATGAACAAGCTCTTATCGATATGAATAAGACGGTTATTGAATTGGGCGAAGCCCTCAATAAACGCGTATGTGCTACCTGTGACGTTCATTATTTAACGCCAGAAGAAAAGATTTATCGTGAGATTATGTTAACCGCTTGTGGGTTCCCTGATGCGGATGAACAACCGGATTTACATTTGCGTACTACTGATGAAATGTTAGCTTCATTCCCATATTTGAGTGAAGAAAAGGCCTATGAGGTTGTTGTTGCGAATACACGGGCCATCAACGATAGTATTGAAGACATTAAACCAGTGCCAGATGGCACATATTCACCTAAAATCGAAGGGGCCGATGAAGCTTTCACAGAAATGTGTTATGTAAATGCGAAGAAGATTTATGGTGATCCATTGCCTCGTGTTGTACAAGAACGCCTAGATTATGAGCTCGACTGTATCATCAGCAATGGTTATGGCGTGTTGTACTATATCGCTCATAAGCTGGTAAAAAAATCGCTAGATGATGGCTATCTAGTAGGTTCTCGTGGTTCTGTAGGTTCGTCCTTTGCAGCGACCATGTCGGAGATTACAGAGGTTAATCCATTGCCACCGCATTATATTTGCCCTGAATGTAAGTGGTCGGAATTTTATGAAAATGGTGAATACGCCGGTGGATTCGATTTACCGCGTCGTGACTGTCCTAATTGCGGTCATCCATTACAAACGAATGGTCATGACATTCCATTTGCTATCTTCCTTGGTTTCGAAGGCGATAAGGTTCCAGATATTGATTTGAACTTCTCTGGTGACTACCAAGCGAAGGCCCATAAATACACGGAAGAACTGTTCGGCCGTGATAATGTATTTAAGGCCGGTACGATTGGTACCATTGCAGATAAGACTGCATTTGGGTATGTAAAGAAATATGCAGAGCTAAGAAATATTCAGGCTCGCAGTGGATTCCTTGAGCACCTCGCAAAAGGTTTTACAAATGTAAAAAATACGACAGGACAACATCCGGGTGGCATCATGGTTTGTCCTCGTGATATGGATGTGCACCATTTTACGCCGATTCAGCATCCGGCTAATAAAAAAGAGAGTGGCGTATTAACCACTCACTTTGATTATCACTCCATAGAAGGGCGTATGACAAAACTCGATATTCTGGGCCATGATGATCCGACGATTATTCGTATGCTGGAGGACTTGACCGGTATCGATGCGAAAACAATTCCTTTTGATGATCCGAGAACGCTAAGTCTATTTTCTTCCACAGAGGGTATCGGATTGACGCCTGAACAATTGCAAGGGGACCAAGTAGCTAGCCTTGCCGTACCGGAGTGTGGTACGAAATTTGTACGGGGCATGCTAGAAGATTCTAGGCCGCAAACCTTCTCTGACCTTGTTCGTATTTCTGGTTTCTCCCACGGTACGAATGTATGGCTCGATAATGCACAGGAACTCATTAAAAATGGTACTTGTAAATTGAATGAAGCTATTTCTACTCGTGATGACGTAATGAACTTTTTAATTCATCGTGGCATGAATAAGAAAAATAGTTTCTTCGTCATGGAAAATGTTCGTAAAGGGAAGGGCATTGAAAAGAGAAATAAACAAGGGCAAGCGACTACGGAATTTGAAAAAGAAATGAGAGAAAATAATATTCCTGAATGGTTTATTGAGTCTTGTAAAAAGATTTCCTATCTATTCCCACGTGCCCATGCCGTTGCTTACGTTATGATGGCATTCCGTATTGCGTGGTTTAAGGTATACCATCCGTTAGCATTTTATGCTGCCTATTTCTCCATTCGTGCAAAAGCCTTTGATTTACGGATCATGACCGGTGATTTGAATACACAATTGAAAGAATTTAATCGTATCAAAGCGCTTGACCGTGGTGCCAGCCCTAAAGAAAAGGATTTGATGTCCGCCTTAGAGGTATCTATGGAAATGTATCAACGGGGGTATCGATTTATCAACGTAGATATTCAACATTCCGGTGCTCGCCGATTTAGCATTAAGGACGGCGCACTATTACCACCATTCTTAGCTATCGATTCACTTGGTGAAACCGTTGCTGATGCAATCGTAGAAGAACGGGAAACAAAACCATTTACATCGTTAAAAGACTTGCAACGTCGTTGTAAGGTATCGGCTACAATCATTGAAACAATGAAAGAACTTAAATGCTGTGGAGATTTGCCAGAAGACGAACAAATGTCGCTGTTTGGCTAATAAATTTAAAAGGTGTCATCATTTGATGACACCTTTTTTTTGAAAGTTTTGCAATTTAATTATTTTGGCAGATTTTAGTATAAGGATTTATATTTCATCCAGTTAGTTTTAGCCATTTCTTTAAGTTCCGTACCACGTCCATCAAGGATGGCGTTGATCAAGTATTTACTAAAGCCTTTTGCTTGTTGATATGCAATTTTTGGAGGCATAGCAAGTTCTTGTTTATCAACACGGACATTGATAATAACAGGCCCTTTATTATAGTTTAGAGCTTCCTTGATTTTTTCATCTACTTCGCTAGAGTTTGTAATGCTAATACCTTTGATACCAGCTGCTTCGGCAAGTTTGCCAAAGTCAGGATTTACGAAGTCTGTAGCATAATCTAAGTAACCAGATGCTTTCATTTCCATGGCAATGAAGCTAAGTTCTTCATTGTTAAATACGAATACTTTCACAGGAAGATTTAATTGTTTTAATGACAACATTTCGCCCATCATCATTGTAAAACCGCCGTCCCCAGATAGGGAGATAACTTGGCGATTTGGACATGCATTTTGAGCGCCTATTGCATGCATCATTGCATTGGCCATGGAACCATGGTTGTAGGAGCCAATGATACGACGTTTGCCATTTGTTTTGATATGGCGTGCTGTCCAGATAACAGGCGTGCCCACATCGAATGTAAAGATGGCGTCATCAGCAGCCAATTTATTGAGACGATTTACGAAATATTGAGGGTGAATTGCTACACCATCAGGTTCAGCAACGGCATAGCTGTCCAAATCATTGCGGAATTTAGTGTATGCTTTACGAACGGTATCGATGAATTCTGTATCATCTCGTTGTGTAAGGTGAGGGAGTAGTTCGTGTAATGTATCTTTCACAGAACCTATGATGCCTTGTGTTAATGGAACGCGTGCACCTAGGGCAGATGGATTGATGTCTACTTGAATTACCTTAGCATTTTCAGGATAGAATGGACGATAAGGGAAATCGGTACCTAGCATGATTAGTGTATCGCATTGCTCAATAGCACGGTAACCGGATGTATAACCAAGCAAACCTGTCATGCCCACATCATAAGGATTGTCCCATTCGACCCATTCTTTGCCTCTGAAAGCATGTACAACAGGGGCTTGTAATTTAGCAGCAAGTTCAACCACTTCGTCATGAGCACCGGCACAACCAGCACCACAGAAAAGTGTAATGCGTTTGCCATTGTTTATATGTTGGACCATTTCAAGAATATCCTCTGATTGAGGAATTACGCGTGGCAATTTAGGCGCATGCCATGTAGGTAATTCATCAATTTCTGTTTCCATAACGGCCACATCACCAGGTAGAACGATTACGGCTACATCGCGATTGCCAACTGCGGCATTCATGGCGCGGAATAGGATTTCAGGCATTTGCTTTGGATTAGAAACGAGTTCACAGAAACAAGAGCACTCTTTAAATAAATTTTCTGGATGTGTTTCTTGGAAATAGTTGAGACCGACTTCGGATTGTGGAATATGAGAGGCAATAGCGAGCACTGGTACACGATTGCGATGACAATCAAATAGACCATTGATCAAATGGAGATTACCAGGGCCAGAGCTACCAGCACATACGGTTAATTTACCTGTTAATAGAGCCTCTGCACCAGCAGCGAAGGCTGCAGATTCTTCGTGGCGCACGTGTTCAAATTGAATTTTCCCATTACGACGTAAACTATCGTTTACCGAGTTTAAACTATCCCCAGTAATACCATAAATTCTTTCAATACCTGCGTTAGCTAATACCTCTATGAGTACATCTGATATACGTTTTTTTGCCATATTATCACCTCTATATGATAATTAATGTTATTTAAAAATATAATTCATTGTATACTATAAATAGTAGTACCTTATGATTGCATATTATGTGACTTTTATCACAATATATTGTATACATCACAAAATTAGTTCAATTTCTAAAAGTGCTATATAATTGAGATGGATATTAATAAGTTTTCTCATATACAAATGTATAATCTTGCGAAAGTATCATAAAAGTGGTACTATAAACATATAAATTAATATGATAAGTCTTTGGGGATAGGTGAAATTCCTTACCGGCGGTTATAGTCCGCGAGCCATATGGCATGAATCGGTGCAATTCCGATACCGACAGTAGAGTCTGGATGAGAAAAGACAATAGCACATATTTTTTGCATGTGTATATATGATGACCCAAGGACTATGTATATAGTCCTTTTTTTATTGAGGTATTATGATGAACGACGAATTATATATGAAGCGTGCCATTTCTCTAGCGAAAATGGCAACTGGACATACATCGCCAAATCCTTTGGTTGGTGCCGTCGTAGTAAAAAATAATACAATAGTTGGCGAAGGGTATCACCATAAGGCTGGTGAGGCCCATGCGGAAGTGCATGCGTTAGATGCAGCTGGAGACAATGCTAGGGGGGCTACCTTATATGTAACTCTTGAGCCTTGTGCTCATTATGGTAAGACCCCGCCATGTGCAAAGCGTGTCGTTGAATCTGGTATTGCTCGCGTTGTGATTGGTAGTACCGATCCAAATCCACTAGTGGCTGGTAAGGGCATTCAAATTCTTACTGAGGCAGGTATAGAGGTAACTACAGATGTATGTGTGGATGAATGTATTCAGTTGAATGAACATTTCTTTACATTTATTCAAACACATAAACCGTTTGTAACCATAAAAAGTGCTATGTCCCTAGATGGTAAAATTGCTACTTTCACAGGTCAATCTCAATGGATTACGAATGAAAGTTCCCGTAAGGACGGACATATATTGCGAGCGTCTCATGATGCGATGCTTGTTGGTATTGGTACCATCTTGGCTGATGATCCATTGCTTAATTGTAGGCTCACTAGAGATGAATTATATGAAGCACTTATCAACAGACACGATGTATCGATAGATAATACATTAGAGGTGCATCAGCCAGATATTATTATTCTGGATAGTCAGGGGCGTACGCCAACGGATGCAAAGGTATTTACGATACCAAATCGTAAGGTTATCATTTATGTAGCGAAAGGTTGTCCAGAACAGCGTAGAATTGCTTTGGCTAATGTTGGAGCGATTGTAGAAGAACTCCCAACAAAATCGGTGCGTCAAGGTCGTACCACCGATGTAGCTATAGATATTAAGAAGATAGATATTCAAGCGTGTTTGGAACATCTTGGGGAACAAGAATACACATCAGTGCTTGTTGAAGGTGGTTCCACCATTATCAGTTCCTTTGTTGAATCGTTGGCCTTTGATAAAATTGTTACCTATATAGGCAATCTTGTCATAGGAGGAGCAAATAGTACAGCTGCTGTAGGTGGTACCGGTTTTGCTACATTACATGAGGCGCCTACACTCGAATTTGCTAGTTCGCGAATACTAGATAATAATATTCGTATAGAATCCTATCGTTTAGGAAGGGAGGGCTCCTATGTTTACAGGCATCGTTGAAGAAGTTGGCAAAATAGTAAACGTTAAAAAGGGTGCCCAATCCTTATTATTGACGATCGGTGGCAATACAATTTTTGACGATTTAAAAATTGGCGATTCTGTAGCGGTTAATGGCGTTTGTTTAACTGCCACATCTATTGGAAATCACCAATTTACTGCAGATGTTATGCCGGAGTCAATAAGTATGACGACGTTTACCAATTTAAAGGTAAATCAACCCGTTAATCTCGAACGCGCTATGGCTGCTAATGGCAGATTTGGCGGACATATTGTAGCTGGTCATGTAGATGGTACAGGTCGCATCGTCAATATGAAACGAACAGATAATGCCATTGTTTTTACTATTTCTGCTCCAAAATCGATTATGGATTACGTCATTTATAAAGGATCTATTACAATCGATGGCATTAGCTTAACGATTATGGAAAGAACGGAATCGACCTTTTCTGTATCTATTATTCCGCATACACTGAGTGAAACCGTACTAGGCCATGCGTCGATTGGTACAGAGGTAAATTTAGAAACAGATATTACAGGCCGTTATATTCGTCATTTTATGACATTAGATGAGCCTACACATACAAGTAAGTCTCAAAAATCCATGGAATCTCTATTAGTAGAGAACGGATTTATGTAAAAGGAGGAGTTGTCTCCATGAATTATACATTGAATACAATTGAAGAAGTTCTTCAAGATATGAAAGTTGGTAAACCTGTTATTATCGTTGATGATGAAAGTCGCGAAAATGAAGGGGATTTAATTATCGCTGCCGAGTTTGCTACTCAAGAAAACATTAATTTCTTTGTTAAATATGCACGTGGTATCGTGTGCACTCCAATGAGACGAGAAGCTTTGGAACGCCTCGGTATTCCTGCAATGGTTACAAAGAATACGGATAATCATGAAACAGCATTTACTGTTACCGTTGACCATGTAGATACAACTACAGGTGTTTCTCCTGCAGAACGGGCGTATACGATTCAAAAATTATTGGATCCTAATGCAAAAGCTGCTGATTTCCGTAGACCTGGACACGTATTCCCATTGGTATATAAAGAAGGTGGCGTTCTCGTACGTCAAGGTCATACTGAAGCATCTGTTGACCTTTGTCGTCTTGCTGGTTTGCAAGAGGCTGCTGTTATCTGTGAAATCACTAAAGATGATGGTGATATGGCACGTTTACCGGATCTAATCGAATTTGCTAAGGAACATGATTTGAAAATTGCGTCCGTAGCAGAACTCATCGAATATCGTAAACAACATGAAGATATGATCGGATTAGGCGCTTGTTCCAAATTACCAACAAAATTTGGCGATTTCAATATCTTCGTATTTAAAAATGATTTAGATCATAAAGAGCATCTTGCAATCGTTAAGGGCGATGTACAAGATTGTGAAGATGTACTTGTACGTATTCACTCCGAATGTTTAACAGGGGATGTATTTGGTTCTAAACGTTGCGATTGTGGTGAACAATTAGAAAATGCATTACGCTCCATCGAAAAAGAGGGCAAAGGCGTTGTCGTGTATATGCGTCAAGAAGGTCGTGGTATTGGCTTAACCAATAAAATTAAAGCCTATGCATTACAAGAACAAGGCCTTGATACAGTAGAAG
>ERZ1106944.838-NODE-838-length-13644-cov-3.971963_pt1 | contig 13644 bp, 18 predicted proteins | sample MGYA00403672_ERZ1106944 | MGnify/ENA primary metagenome ERZ1106944 (study PRJEB35170, sample SAMEA104062454) | human gut metagenome | biome: human gut; feature: human-associated habitat; material: faeces | place: Denmark | collected 2012-10-16 ...
GCCTTGATTTTGTAAATCCGCTTTTTCGGTTCTTGCGGATAGGTTTTGAGCTTTGCTTTCAGCCTGCGGATCGTCGCCCGCGCTTCGGCTCCCTCTTTGGAGGCTTGGATGTCGGGCATCTTGCCCTCCAATTCTGCGATGCGTCGCTCGATTGCCTCCGGTTTTAATTTTACTTCTGTCCCCATTGCGTTGAATTTTGTGTCTTTGCGCTGTTTTATGCGATATGCCGCATTATTTCGGATTCTCCGGATATCTTATCGCCGTTGCCTGAAACTCGCGGCAAATCGCCTTAATTTCATTTATCCCGATAGGTCTCATTTTTGAAAATGATGACTTCGAGCATCTCGTTGAATCGGTCTGCGATGCGATTGCCGTACTTCTCGCGGATTTGCGATTTCGTGAGATTGGTCGTGATGAACGTGAAGAGCTGCATGTTGTAGCGATATTCGAGCATATCGACAACCGGATTGAGGACGTTCCCATAGTCGAGAACCTCTATCGGTTCGCGCCCCATGTCCTCAATGGCGATCATCGGCATATTGCGTAGGTTACGGAATGCCTCGAAATCCTTTGCGAGCATGGCTACCTCCTTTGCATCGACGATCCGAATGCCGGCCCGCTTGCCCTCGAAATGCCCTATGTCGTTGAGCCAATTCACCGCCGACTGAAAGGCATACAGGAGGGTCGTTTTGCCATTGCCGGGTACGCCGCAGAGCATTACCCCGAACTTGGCATCGTCGCGGATCAGGAATGCGGACAGCCGTTCGATATTGGTTTTGGTCGCTTCGTCCTCGATGAATCTGCGGTGGCGATATTCGACCTCCGCCTGATATGCCGCCAGCAGAATGTCCGTTGCCTGCTTCAAGCTCACTGACCACTTAAAATTTCCCCTCGTAGTCTTCCGGGCGAGTAGCTGTCGCCTCAGTCCCTCGACGTTTATCACATGATCTTTGTTGATTGATCCCATTTCGTTTGTTGTCTTCTTTTTGCCACGTTGCCACCGCTGCGCGCCAGTTTTTCATCTTGTTCTTGCCGACATACCATCCCTTGCTCTCGTAAAAGTTCACGAATCGCTCGGCATCCACCGTGTACCCCTTTTCCCTGATATAAGAATCAACCTCCTCGATAGAGGGCGGGGAAAAGCGTTTTTCGCTTTTTCCACTTTTCCCCTCTCTATTGTCTTTTATATTCTTATTATTCTTATCTTCTGTGCAGGGATCGTTGCACCCGTCGTTGCAGGGGTCGTTGCTGCCCTCGTTGCATCCTGCTGTGCTATTATGCTGGTAATCATCGTAATTAACTATCGTAATCATCGTTGCACGGGTGGCAGGGTGTTTCGCGCGGCTTATCATCTGATCTGCTTCGAGGAGAGATATAAATTTGAGGATGGTATGCTCGGACGGCTTGCGCTGCACCCCGTTGTCATCTTTGTACGCCCACCGCTCGCGGAGATAGTGGACGGATGCGATCAATTGCCCCCGTTTGATGGTTACGAGGTCTGATCCAACAAGGCGTTTGCTATCTCTCCATTCGGCGAGCATCAGCAGGTCGATCCACCACTTCAATTTTCGCGGATCATTCCATATCCAATGCTCCCGAATGGTTTGATATATTTTTATCCATCCTCCCATCATCTATTTCCCCACGAAAGCAAAGTAGATTTCAGCGAATTGTTCACCTGCGTATTTCGCCAGCGCGGACGATTTGAAGCAAAGGCGAGACCCGATAATCGCAGACGTAGCCGAGGGCGCGTCAGTCGAAACCGCAAACGCAAAACCGGCATCCGAGCCGTTAGACGCATAACCGCCGAACAGGACAACTTTCTTGCGCTTCTCCTTGTCCATCTTGGCGATCTCCTCCTTGGTGTAGAGCCAAAACCACGGGAAGTAGCGGTATTCGTCCTCGGTGAACTGCGGTGTCCAACCCTCGTTGAGAGCGGCAGTAATGATGCGGAGTTTGAGGTAGGCTACGAGATCGGAGCTAATATCCGAATCGTCTTCGAGGAACAGATGCCGTTTGTGGTATTCTTTTACGAGCGGATGGTTCTCGCCGAGTTCCTTGAATGCGTCATCGAAGGTCTTGATGCGCTCCATGATGTTTTTCGGGCGGAACATCTCCTTGCCGAAGAGATTTTCGAGCATCTTCTTGTTATCGGCATTGCCTTTCTTGTAGGCATCGAGCAGGTTGTTTTTCTCGATGTAAATATTGTTTCCGTTCATTTTCAGTATGTTTTTTAATTCGTCTTGAGTAAAACATTTCGCGCATTCCATGATGAAGTGCGACAGATGCGCTTTGTCGCACCAATATCCGAGGCGGTTGCAGTCTGCGATATTCCTGACATCACGGTAAATCGTGAGTTCGACGAATATCTGTCCCTCTTCCTCCTTGCGGGTCTTGTCCTGCTTTACTATCAGCATTGCATTCGATTTTTTAATCACTCATATCGACATGGTGTACATTCTTGCATTGATCGCAGATATATACCACATCGTTACACCGATACAGGTATTTGGAATTATCGAACTTCCGCCGGATATGCCCGGCTTCCCTACATTTTTTTAGTTCGGAAGCATTAAAATCGAGTTGCCATCCGAGGTCGGTATATCCCTTTGGCAAGACGAATTTGTTTCCGTTAGGGTTTGGTATTTTTTTCATTCTCAATTTTCTTTAATCGTGGAATAATCCTTTTTGTCAGTCTTACGGCATTGATGAGCCGCGTATTCCCGCTGTCTATCTGCACGTTTTCGAGTATCTGCGGTAGGCTGCGGATCAGCGTTGAAACTATATCGTTCGGCACGGGTCGCATATCAGTAGGGCATTTTATCGAGATTGACCTCCAATCCTGCACGGGCGGTATATGTCGGTTTTCCGGCGATTTGCCGTACTTCTTCGGCGAATCCTTTGGCATTGCTGTTGCCGTCGGAGAGATGCAGTAAAATTACCTCATTTGCCGCCGATAGGTCGGTCGTCCGCAAAATCTCTTTCGTCGTCTGCAATTCCATGTGCGAACCCAGCAGCCGTCCCCGCATGGCGGGAGGCATCCGCCCGCTGTCGATATTGCGCTGCAAGATTGCATCGGAGTAGTTCGCCTCGATCATGATGTGATTCAGGTTCGGCAGCCGGTATTCCAGCATCATCGTATCGGTGATGAAAAGCAGGCGTCCCATCTCCTGATGCTCGATGACGAACCCGACGCACGGCACATCGTGGACGACCGGCAGTACGAAGACCTTGAAGCCTCCCACTTTGTAGCCGTGCATCGGTTCGATTATCTTGCAGAATACGCGATTTCTCGGATTGGCGGCGTCGAATACATCGGCGAGAGCCAGTACGCGGATGCCGCAGGTGAGAAAGTCGTTCAACGACCTTGCATGATCTTCGTGTCGGTGAGATACGAGGCATCCTACCACCTTGCCGAGTTGCCAGCCGAGACCCTTTTTGATGTCGCGCATCGGTATTCCCGCCTCGACGATCAAAGTTTCATCGGCCGCTTCGAGGATGTAGCAGTTGCCCCGTGATGAACTCCCCAAACATTTCAAGATCATACTCCCGTGCCGTCAGATCAGTATTCAGGTGCAGGAGCGGGTGCGGCCTGCTCCGATCCGGTTTCCTTGACTTCCCCCGTTTCCGTATCGACCTCCTCGTATTCCGTTGCCGAGAGATCAACCGTCTGCGCTGCGGCATTATCGAGTGCGTCGTTGCGGTTCGACATGGCCTCATCCTCGACATCGTGAGCCATCGCGTTCTGCATCTCGACGGAGAGATAGCCGTATTTCGACAGCAGGCGGCGAATCACCGTTTTCAGAGCCATGTCGTTGAAGTTGCCCTCCCATCCGACTTTCTTGCCGATGATGCCGTCGTTGGCTTTGGCGATGAGCTGCGCGACGGTCGTCTCTTTCTTCACGGAGGGAGAATACCGCTTGGCGTAGGCGGCCATATCCTCGACGGTTACATAGAGCGTCTTGGAAAAGCCGTTGAGCAGCTCGAAATAGCAGAAGTAGCCGATGATCTTGTCGGAGGTCTTTTCGCCGTCGAAAGCGATCTCTCCCGTGAGCTTGTTCACCTTGCGGACTTCGCCCTCATAGACTACATCGGCATTGATCGTCCGGTACTGCCCCGTTCGCATGGCGAGCTGGATATAGCCCTTGTAGCCGGGGATGAACGTCGGTGTAGGGACTTTGACACATGAGCCGTCCGCCTGTTTTACCGAGTTGTTGTAAACCACGATGTAGGCGAAACCGAGGGCCTTGTTCAGAGGCAGGCGGAGGGTCGCCGCGCGGAGTGCTTCGGCGATGACTACCGAGGGCTTACAGGTCTGCAACGACCGGTCGCCCGTATAGAGGTCGATGAGCGATGCGACGAACGTATCCTTGTGTTCGCCGAGGGCGTTCTTGAACTGCTCCTGTACCGACGGAGCATTGATTGTTGCTTTGAGCAGATCGACGGGGCGATCCTGCTTTGCTATTGCTTGATTCATTGTAAAGTTGATTTTGAATGTTAATTTTCTGCGAGTTTTTTAAGAGCGGCGAGTTTTGCACCGAGAGACACGACTTCTGCCATGTTGGGCCGTTCGATGAATGCGGCCATGCTTTCGATCAGCCTTTTGCCGCTTCCCATGATCGCTATACATTGGGCCGTCATGTCGCTGTCTTGCGGCTTCTCGTTTACGAGGAGGATGCAAGACCTCTCATCGCCCCCCCCCTCCGGCATCAGCGTTTCGATCTCTTTTACCATCTCCTCCACGCGGAGGATAAATGCGCTTTTCTGTTCTTCGGTTTTCATAATTGCGTTGAATTTTAAGTGAATGATTATTAGTCGAAAAGGCTCTGCGGTTGAGCCGGATTTCCGTTGTGCTTGATGACGAGCTTGTCGTCGAGCGATACGAACAGGCGGATAACCTGCGATTGTGTCGGATGCAGGGTATTGACGCTCTCTGAACCATCGGCGAAAATCGGGGCGGAAATGCCCTCGAAACGGCATATCGCGTTGATGATGTCGATACCCGCGTTGAATTGCCCTGCGGTATTGGCGTCGGAGAACGGCACGCCGTTTACCATTGCCTCGCACGTTTCCACCTCGCCTCCGTTGATCTGTGTCTCGAAGAGGCGGAACTTCACGAAGTCGAACAGCCCGTTGATCTTGCTTTCGATGGCCTCCGTGCGGGCTTTCGAGAAAGCTGCCATCGTGAACTCGATACCCTCCAATTGCGCGAGTTCTTCCGACTGCATCCGGAGGGATTTTTCGAGTTCGGCGATGCGCTGGTTGTTCTTCTCGATCTGCTCGCGCTTCATCAGCCGCGATTTGAGCGCGTCGATTCCGGCGACGAGCGAATTGCGGCCCTCGCGCAAGAAATCATCCTCTGCGGCAGCTATGGGCTGCGAAACTTCCTTTTCGAATTTTGCGATTTGCTCTCCGAGTGCTATATACTCGGTGTTGGCCGCGATGGTCGGGGTGGCGTCGGGTTCGATGAGTTTTGCCGTGAGGATGCCGCTCGTTTCGATTTCGGAGATGATAGATACCTGTTCGGCGATCTTTTCCTCGATTTCGCCGATATATTGATTCACCTCCTCCATGCGGAGTTTGTTCTCCTTGCCGCGACGATTGTTCTCTTCGAGGTCGGCGGCATTCCGGCGATTGAAGTTTTCGGAGATCTCCTGCTGGCGGCTCTCGATCTCCTCGATCTCGAAACGGCGCTTGCAGGTCGGGCAAATAAACTCGTTCTCATCGAATACGAGCTTGCGGGCATTGATTAATTGCCATTGTTTGATAAGCTCGGCGCGGCGATCGGTGCATACCTCTACCTCTCGGCGGGCATTGGCGAGGTCGCGCTCGGCGGCGGCTTTGTCGCGCTTCGCCCGCTCCAAATCCTCGGTAGCGGCCCGCTGCTTGGCCTTGTCGGAACGGTAGAGGGCCTGTACTTCGTCCTTGATTTTGAGTTCGAGGGCCAGCCGTTCGTTTTTCAGATCGCTGATTTTGCGTACCGTTGCAAGCCGTTCCTCATTCGCGGCGGCATAGGCTTTCGATGCGTCGTTAATCTGTTCCTCGACCTTTGCGAGTGCCTCTTGTTTTTGGCGGAGTTCTTCTTCGAGGGCCGCCCAATCCTCCGCCTCCGGCACATCGCGGCGGCGTTCGTCGATACGTTCGGGAATGGCCTCGATTTCGGTTTTCAGACGGCGTTTCTTCGCGGCGATCTCTTTCTTGTATTCCTCCATCGTCTTACCCGTGAGCGAGGCAAGGAGGGCCGCAAAATCGGCATTTCCGGCGGCTATCTCCTCGTCGGTGATGCCTCCGGCCATGCGGAAGAGCATCGACCGTTGCGTATCGACTGACTGCGCCGTGAAATAGAGAGGATTGGTGATGAACTTGAATACCTGTTCGGGACAGATGGCGGCGATCTTCTCGTTCCACTCCTTGACCGAGCAGGGTACGTTGTTGTAGAGGCGTTCCTCCTCATGCCCGACGAACTCCTCGACCGCCGAGCCGCGTTTCTTCGTCCATTTTTCATTGAACCGACGGCAGAGGGTTACGACCTCGCCATCGACCAGCAGGACGGCCGATACCTCGTGCGGGAGTTTCGGGATGATGTTTCCGGCCTCGTCGTAGGTCTTGATGCCGAACTGTTTTCTGTCCTCGCTGTTCTTGCCGAACAGGAGCCATGTGAACCCGTCGAAGATCGAAGTCTTGCCGATGCCGTTGCGCCCGTAAATCTCCGTGAGCGCGGGGTCGAACTCGACCGTCAGGTCTCGCAGTCCCTTGAAATTGAGGAGCCTGATTTCTTTAATGATTACCGTTTTCATTTGCGTTGAATTGAAGGTTTACTGAATACTCTCGATGTAATATTGAGCGATCCTTTTCCCCGTCGTCGTCTCAACCCTCGTCGCTTTGAATTTGATTTCGGGATGGCTTTTCCGCAGGTCGCTGATGCGCGATGCGAGCCTCATGCACCCGAAGAGCCGCAATGCTTCGAGGCTCGTGATCCGGCTGCCGTTCAGCAAGTAGGCGAGTATGCGCTTGCATTGGCTTTCGGATGTCTGAATATTAGGGTTGTCGTTCATATCTCTGCTATTTATGCGTTACGGCGTAGGTCGTGCCCCTGCTGCGGATTTCATCGTCGGTCGGGACGCGGGATTGAAGCTGCCATGCTTCGATCTCCTTTTTCCTGAAATAGATTTTGTTACCCTGTTTGTAATGCGGAATCTTCTTTGCACTCGTCAGATGCCGCACGCGGCTTTCGGATATGCCGAGCAACAGGGCGATCTCCGAGGTATTGAGCACCTCTTTCGAACCGAGAAGCAGAAGCCGCTCGATACGTTCCAATCTTTCCTCTACTCCCATGTGTCGTCCTCCTCCTGCATCGTTTTCGACATTTCGGGAATCAGCCCGCGAGCGTCCCAATAGTCGCACATCCGAAAGATGAGATACCAAGCCCCGAATCCGATGATCTTCGGGATTATCAGGGCGAGCAGCCATGCTCCGAGCGGCTGGTCGTCTATGGGGACAGAGAATGTCCCGATAACGGCGATCATACCGACGACCATCAGAACGTAGTATCGCCAATTCAACAGAGCTTTCATATTTCATTGGATTGCGCCTCCGGTTTTTGGAAGAGGCCGTTTATATTCAGGTTGTAGCGACGGGCTATGATACTCTGCGTCAGCTCGTCGGGGACTTGCCGACCGCAGAGCCACATCTTGACCGTATTCTCGGAACGATGCGTGAGCGCAGCGATCTCGGCGATGAAATTCTGCGCGGGCGTCGGCTTCTTTTTCTGCTCCGCATAGAGGTCGAAAAATGATTTTTTCTCTGTTCTGCTCATATTTCGTCGTTAATTATTCACTTGTTAGGTACTATTTTTATATATTTGCACCCGACGGATTTTATTGATGCGTCAATATCTTCCCGTATTGCAAGGGCAAAGATAAATACTTTTGTTTGGATAACCAACATATTTCTTTGCTTTCTGCAAAGAAAAATATTTGGCATAGACTGGGGTTTGCGTTTGAATAATAATAACATTGTGATATACAAACATATATGACAGGACAGAAGATAAAGGACATACTTCGCTCGGAGGGCATCACAATTGCGGATGTTGCGCGGATGCTCGGACATAATGGGGATCAACGCCTGCATAGTGCCCTGAAATCCGAGGATGTCAAAAGCGGGTTGATCGAGGATATTGCCCGTGTTACCAACAAAAGTGTTTGTTATTTCTATGAGGGTAGCGGGAATACGGTAGCGACGGATCACGGTATCGCGGTATCGGGCGATTCAAATCAGATCAATGCGCTGTCGGAGAAATTCATTGCCCTGCTCGAAAAAAAGGACGAGCAGATGGATCGGCTCATCGGGATTATAGAAAAGAATAATAAATAGAGGTCGGATATATGAAAGCGGAAGAGATAAAGGAGTTGTTCGAGCAGTTCGAATCTATCGCCAATGAGTATGAGGGGATCGAATGTTGGAGTGCGCGAGAACTTTGCGGGCTTCTCGGCTATTCGAAGTGGGAAAAATTCTACAATGTAATAGAAAAGGCGCGGGATGCGTGTGTAAACGCAGGAGAGCATGTCGAGGATCATTTTCCCCGCGTCGGGAAAATGATCGAACTTGCCAAAGGTGCGCAGCGCGAGATTGATGATTATATGCTGACCCGCTATGCCTGCTACCTGATTGCGCAGAACGGCGATCCCCGCAAGCCGCAGATCGCATTCGCACAAAACTATTTCGCTGTGCAGACCCGTAGAGCGGAGTTGGTGCAGCAGAGAATCCTCGATTACGAACGGGTGCAGGCTCGCGCGAAGCTGGCAGAAACCGAAAAACGACTGTCAGGCGTCCTGTATGAGCGCGGCGTCGATAGCCGGGGTTTTGCGATTATCCGGTCAAAAGGGGATAGGGCTTTGTTCCATCTTGATACAGCATTGGTAAAGCGCAAACTCGGTGCACCCGATTCCCGTCCGCTGGCCGACTTTCTGCCGACGATCGGTATCAAAGCGAAAGATTTTGCCGCCGAAATGACCTCTGTAAATGCCGAGCAGAAGAATTTGCACGGACAGATGGCGATAGAAAAGGAGCATGTCGATAACAACGTCGCCGTTCGCAATATGCTTTTGAGCCGGGGTATCGTCCCCGAACAGCTCCCTGCGGGCGAAGATGTGAAGAAAGTCGAACGACGGCTTAAATCGGAGGAAAAGACGCTAATCAAGGGGAAGAAGAAATGAGCCGCAGACGGGTTTACAGCGATAATACGTTGGCTATTATGGATCGGTTCTTCTCGGCGTTTGACATTGCCGTACAGAATCGGCTGATAAAGAGTATCGCCGAATACTGTCGGGATAATTCGATAGCTCCGCCTCATTTCTATACGCAGCGTAAAGACCGCAATCGTGGCTATTTCGAGGTCGGATGGCTCGTCCCGCTGGTTCGGGACTGCGGCATATCCGCGACATGGCTCCTAACCGGACGGGGCATGATGTTCCAGCAATAGAAAAAGCCATCGAAAACGATGCCTTTCTTCGTTAGAATATGTCGGGTATCTTGGCGACCGCTGCCTGCTTGTTCTTGTCGAGCACCTTTGCGTAAATCTGCGTGGTCGATAGCTCCCGATGTCCGAGTAGCTTGCTGACCGTATAAATATCGGTTCCGAGGTCGAGCATCATCACCGCGAACGTGTGGCGCCCGCAATGGAAGGTTATATCCTTATGGATTCCGGCCCGCAATACCCACCTTTTGATCGTTTCGTTGGTGCAACTCGGAGAGTGGATGTCGGGGAAGATATGCTCGGCGTCCTTGCCGCGCTCGCCCATGAGTTCGGCGGCCTGCGGCGGGATGTCGAGATATTCCTGTCCGCTGGTCTTCTTCTGTTTGAAGATAATCCGAGTGAACTCTCCCTGCTGATGCACATCGCCCCATGTCAGACGGATCACGTCGGAACGGCGCAGTCCCGTCAGGCAGGAGAACAGGAACGCCCGCTTGATGGCCGGATATTCGCATTCTGTTTGAGCGAGCCGCTGCACCTCTTCGATGGTCAGGTACATGCGTGTTCCCTCTTCGGCCTTGAAACCCTCGACGCCCCTCATGGGGTTGATAGGTATGATGCGATCCTCGTATGCTTGATTCAGGCAGGCCCGCAGTTTATTGAAGTAGCTGACCCGTGAATTGCGGGACAGCGGATGATCCTTGATGCGATCCCGCTCGTCGCAGCTCCACGCACACGCATCTTTCTCTAAATAGTCCCGAAATCCCTGCACCCATTCCTGCGTGATCTGCGAGAACCTGATCCGCTCGTTCGGCTCGTATTTTTGGAGGTGTTTCAGGCATGATTTCCAATTCCCCCAATTTCCGGTACTCTCCGCTCCGAGCCGCCGGGCGCACATCGCACGGTAGTAGTCGAAGAAGAGGGTGTCGGAGGCGTATGCCGACTTGAAGCCATGTTCGCCGTTCTGCACCTCGACGATGCGCCGTGCCTTGATCGAGTTGGCGAGTTGGAGGGTTTGCCGGTTCGCCTCCCTGTCGGCTTTTGTCTTTTCGGGAATGAGGTACAGTTTCAGAAATTCGTATTCCCGCTTTCCGTTCAGGTAGATGTCGAGGTAGAGGCTGACGTTCCCGTTCGTCAGCTTCTTGCGCCTGATCCGGATCGGCTCTTTGATCTCCGCCATATTCTTTTGCGTTGAATGATTTTTGTTACTTCTGTTACTCTTTTTGGCCGAGTAACAGAATAGCAACACAAAAGTAACAAATTATTTGCATCCGTACAGCAAAGAGATGAGAAAATTTTGTTTGGCAGATAAACCTGTAAATAGCTTTGTTATTGCTGTTTATATGCCGATGATGTGCTGGCGAAATGGTGTTTTTCTTTCTTGGAAAAATGACGACCTATTTTCCGATGCAGAATTTCGAAAAGATGTTTTGCAGGATTTCGTCGGGGGCGATGGCGCCGCGGCCCGTGATGGCGCCGAGGTGGGTGATGACCTGGCGGATTTCTTCGCTCAGAAGATCGGTCGGAAGGCCGTGGGCGAGACCGTCGAGGGCTTGGCCGAGTGCTTCGCGGGCCGCCGAAAGCGCTTCGTAATGGCGGCTGTTCGAGACGACCGGATCACCGTGGTAGAGCGCTTCGGTGTCGACGGACTCCCGCAGGGCGTCGCACAGGGCGTCGATACCCTCGCCGTGTTTGGCAGAAATGCCGACAACGCCTTCGGGAAGCCGCCATGCGGCCGGAGCCTTGTCGGTCTTGTTGACGACGGTCAGGAGTTTCTGCCCGGGACGGAGCGGAAAATCCGGGGCGGGAACCGGACCCGTGAGCGTCGAGGCGTCGACCATATGAATGACGATCCGCGCCCGTTCGATGCTCGACATCGTGCGCTGGATGCCCATTTGTTCGAGCCGGTCGTCGGTCGGGCGGATGCCGGCCGTGTCGAGGAACCGGAAAAGCACGCCGCCGATGTTGGCGCACTCCTCGATCACGTCGCGCGTGGTTCCGGCGATCTCCGAGACCATGGCCCGCTCCTCGTTCAGAAGTCGGTTGAGCAGCGTCGATTTGCCGACGTTCGGCGCTCCGGCGATGGCCACGGCGACGCCCTCCCGGATGGCGTTGCCCAGTGCGAACGAACTGCGCAGGCGGTCGATCTCCGCAGCGATGCGCTGCATCGTCGCGCGCAGCGCCGTACGGTCGGCGAACTCCACATCCTCCTCCGAGAAGTCGAGTTCCAGTTCCAGCAGCGAGGTGAGGTTCAGCAGTTTTTCGCGCAGCGATTCGAGCTCTTCGGAGTATCCGCCGCGCATCTGCGTCGAGGCCAGCGCGTGCGCGGCGCGTGACGACGAGGCGATCATGTCGGCCACGGCCTCGGCCTGCGAGAGGTCGAGTTTCCCGGCCAGGTAGGCGCGGATGGTGAATTCGCCCGGCTGGGCCATGCGTCCTCCCGCGGCAATCAGCAGCCGGAGGATTTCCGAGACGATGTAGGAGGAGCCGTGGCACGAGATTTCGACCGAGTTTTCGCCCGTGTAGGAGTGCGGGGCGCGGAAAACGGCCGCCAGCACGTCGTCGATCACGCGGTCGCCCTCGGCTATCGTACCGTAATGCACCGTGTAGCCGTCTGCCTCGGCGAGCGGCCGCCGGCCCCGGAATATCCGGTCGCAGACGGCGAAGGCTTCTCCGCCGCTGATGCGGATGACGGCGATAGCCCCTCCGGCGGCGGTTGCAGGGGCGACGATGGTATCGTGATCGGTGTTCATTACCTGCCTTCGATGCGGAGCCGTTGTCCGATGCGGAGTTTGTGGGCGCTCTTGAGCTTGTTCCAGCGCATGATCTGCGCCGTGGTCACGCGGTAACGGCGGGCGATGGCCCCCAGCGTGTCGCCCTTTTTGACCACGTAGACCGATCCGCTGCGCTCCTGGCGTTTCTTGTCGATGTTGGCCGGGTTGATGTACTCCTTGAGGTACATCGAGTCTTTGGCTTGGATTTCAGGCTCGTGAGCGATGTATTGCATGACATACCGCTGCGGCAGGACCAGCGTGTAGGGCTTGGTCGTGGCCGGGATGATGTCGAGTTTGTACTGCGGATTGAGCTGGCGCAGGGTCTCGATCGGCAGGTCGATCGTCGAGGAGATCTGCCCCAGGTGCATCAGTTTGTTGATCCGGACGGTGTCCACCGAAAGGGGAATCGGGGCTTCGGTCGGCTCGATGCCGTGCTGGCGGTGGTAGGCGTAGGCGTACGACGCACCGATGAAGGCCGGCACGTAGCCGCGCGTCTCGCGGGGCAGGTAGTCGTAAATCTCCCAGAAGTTCTTGCCTCCCGAGCGGGCGATCGCTTTGTTGACGTTGCCCGGGCCGCAGTTGTAGGCGGCGATGGCCAGCGACCAGTCGTTATAAATGGCGAAGAGGTCTTTCAGGTAGCGGCAGGCGGCCTGCGTGGCGCGGTAGGGGTCGCGGCGTTCGTCGACCAGCGAGTTGATTTCGAGTCCGTAGCTCTTGCCGGTCGTGGGCATGAACTGCCACAGCCCGACGGCGCCCATCGGCGACACCGCCGTGGGGGAGAGCGCCGATTCGATGATCGGCAGCGCGCGCAGCTCGACGGGAAGGCCTTCGCGGAGCAGCTCCTCCTCGATGATCGGGAAGTAGTACTGCGACATGCCGAGGATGCGGCTGATCGTGCCGTAGCGCGAGTTGGTGTAGCGGTTGATGTAGCCCTTTACGATGCTGTTGTAGGGGAACTGGATCGGCGACGCGAGGTCGAGCAGCCGCCGGGAGTAGACCGAGTCGGGCGTGCTGTCGGCCACCTCGGTGGAGTCCTCCAGAATGTACTGTTTGAAAAATTCGCTGAACGCGTCCTGCCGCTGGCGTTCGCGCCATGCGGCCAGCAGCGAGTCTGTCTGTTCGGGGGAGAATCCCAGCGTCATGTCGTTGACGACGGGTTCTTCGGCCGGGGCGGGTTCCGGCTCGGGGACGGGAACCGGTTCGGCCTCGGGAACGGGCGCCGGGACGACGGTTTCGGTTTTGGCTTTCTTGTCGCGTTTCTTCTTGCGGGGGCTGCGGTCGAGGGCCGACGCCGAAGCGGCGACGGCCAGGAGCAGCGCTATGGTAAGGAGTTTCTTCATCGTCTAAAATTTCAGGCTCAAATTGAAGCCGAACACCGGGCGGTTACCCCCGAGG
>ERZ1106944.846-NODE-846-length-13561-cov-3.594106_pt1 | contig 13561 bp, 10 predicted proteins | sample MGYA00403672_ERZ1106944 | MGnify/ENA primary metagenome ERZ1106944 (study PRJEB35170, sample SAMEA104062454) | human gut metagenome | biome: human gut; feature: human-associated habitat; material: faeces | place: Denmark | collected 2012-10-16 ...
TTGAGCGTGTACCGCTGTCCGTCGCGGGCCGTGTACTCCATCTGGATGGCGTGGCTCTTGATGGTGATTCCCTTTTCGCGTTCGAGGTCCATGTCGTCGAGCACCTGCGACTGCATTTCGCGCTGGTTGAGCGTGTTGGTCTTCTCCAGCAGACGGTCTGCGAGTGTCGATTTGCCGTGGTCGATGTGGGCTATGATGCAGAAATTTCGGATGTTTTTCATATATAAGGGTAAAATCTTCGGCAAATATACATAAATTTTTGAATATATCGGAGGGCTTCCGTTTGCCGGAATGGCACAAATTGCTTATATTTGCGACTTCAACAAGTTAGGTTAAAGATGTTAAGCAGACAAATCGCATCCAAACTCCGGGGCTACGAGACCCCGTTCTACCTCTATGACATGGCGCTGTTGCGCCAGACCCTCGAAAGCGTCGTCTACGAGTCGAAGAAATACGGCTACAAGGTCCACTACGCCATCAAGGCCAACTACGACGACCATCTGCTGGCGGTCATCCGCGAATACGGGCTGGGCATCGACTGCGCCTCGGGCAACGAGCTGCGCAAGGCCGTCGAGGCCGGATTCGACCCCAAGGGCATCGTCTATGCGGGCGTGGGCAAACGCGACAAGGAGCTGAAATACGCCATCGAGCAGAACATTCTGGCCATCAACTGCGAGTCGATTCAGGAACTGGAGCTGGTCGATGCCCTTTCGGCCGAGGCGGGCAAGGTGACCGACATCGCGCTGCGCATCAACCCCGACATCGACCCCAAGACCAACCACTGCATCGACACGGGCCAGGCGGACAGCAAGTTCGGCATCTCCTACGAGGAAGTGCTTGAGCACGCCGCGGAGATCCGGTCGCTCAAAAACGTCAACATCATCGGACTGCACCTGCACATCGGATCGCAGATCCGCGAGCTGCATGTCTTCGAGAACATGTGCAACAAGGTCAACGTCATCGTCGAGAACCTCGAAAAACTGGGCTGCAAGTTCCGTTTCGTCGACGTGGGCGGCGGCCTGGGCGTCAACTACGACGTTCCCGAGAACGAGCCGATCCCCAACTTCGCGTCGCTGTTCTCGATCGTCCACAACCACCTGCGCATCGGCGACCGCGAGGTGCACTTCGAGTTCGGGCGTTCGATCGTCGCCGAATGCGGCGAGCTGATCACGACGGTGCTGTTCAACAAGACCACCGCCACGGGCCGCAAGCTGGTGATCGTCGACGCTTCGATGACCGAGCTGGTCCGCCCGGCGATGTACGGTTCGTACCACAACATCGAGAACATCACGGCCAAGGACGACGAGGTGCGCGAGAAATACACGGTTGTCGGCACGGCCTGCGAATCGACGGACGTTTTCGACGAGAACGTCACCCTGCGCCGCACGCACCGGGGCGACCTGCTGACCATCAAGTCGGCCGGGGCCTACGGCATGTCGATGGCTTCGCGCTACAACCTCCACGATCTTCCCGGCGCCGTTTACAGCGACGAAATCAAATAGATAAAGGCGGCTCCGGCCGCCTTTCCTCATCGCTATGTGGCTCACTTTGGCATTCACCTCGGCGGCGCTGCTCGGCTTCTACGATGCGGCCAAGAAAAAGGCCCTCACCGGCAACGCCGTGCTGCCCGTGCTGTTGCTCAACACGCTCTTTTCGACGCTGTTCTTCCTGCCCGCGATCCTCTCGGCGGAGTTCGGCCTCGGATGGTTCGACCATACCCTGCTGGCGACGGCTCCCGGCACATGGGAGGCCCACGCCCTGGTCGTTCTGAAATCGGCCATCGTGCTCACTTCGTGGATTTTCGGTTACTTCGGCATGAAGCACCTCCCGATCACCATCGTCGGGCCGATCAACGCCACGCGCCCCGTTATGGTGCTCGTCGGGGCGTTCGTGATCTTCGGCGAGCGTCTCAACGCCTACCAGTGGACCGGCGTTGCGCTGGCCCTCGTGTCGCTCTTCCTGCTGAGCCGTTCGAGCCGCCGCGAAGGGGTCGTCTTCACCCATAACCTCTGGATTCTGTTCATCGCCCTGGCGGCCGTGACGGGCGCCGTCAGCGGGCTGTACGACAAATATATCATGGCGCGCCTCGACCCGGTTTTCGTGCAGAGCTGGTATAACCTCTACCAGCTCGGGATGATGTCCGTCGTGGTCGGCATCCTTTGGTTGCCCCGACGGCACGCCACCACCCCGTTCCATTGGAGCTGGGCCATTCCGCTGATCTCGGTGTTCCTTTCGCTGGCCGACTTCGCCTACCTGTTCGCCCTGCGCGATCCGGACGCCATGATCTCCGTGGTCTCGATGGTCCGCCGCGGCTCGGTCGTGGTGTCGTTTCTCTGCGGCGCGGTGCTGTTCCGCGAGCACAACCTCCGCTCCAAAGCCTTCGATCTGGCCTTTATCCTCGTCGGCATGTTCTTCCTCTGGCTCGGTTCCCGCCCCGCTTAAGAAGCGGGTTTTAGGGGGCGATGGAATGTCTCTCTGGTCTTCCGCCCCGTTCTGCGCCGCCCCGCTTAAGAAGCGGGTTTTAGGGGGCGATGGAATGTCCCTCTGGTCTCCCGCCCCGTTCTGCACCTCCGGCGCAAAACAAAAAGCGAGACCCGAAAGTCTCGCTTCTCCTATTTTGAGCGCAGCTTCAGATAAGATGCTCCAACTGGTTGATCGTCTTGCGGATCTCCTCATCGCTCGGCGAGAAGTCCTTCAACGCTCCGGCCAGATACTGCTCGTAGGCGTAGAGGTCGATCACGCCGTTGCCCGAGAGGTTGAACAGGATGGTTTTCGACACGCCTTCCTCCTTGGCTTTCAGCGCTTCGCGGATCGTCGCGGCGATGGCGTGCGTCGACTCCGGAGCCGGGATGATGCCCTCGGTCTGGGCGAACAGAACGCCTGCGGCATCGACTGCGCCTCGATCAGCCCGTCCTTCATCAGCTGGCTGACGATCGAGCCGGCTCCGTGGTAGCGCAATCCCCCGGCGTGAATGTCCGACGGCTGAAAATCGTGGCCCAGCGTGTACATCGGGATCAGGGGCGTGAATCCCGCCACGTCGCCGAAGTCGTACTGGAATTCGCCGCGGGTGAGTTTCGGGCATCCTTCAGGCTCCACGGCGATCACGCGTATCTTCTTCCCCTCGGCGAAATTCTTCCGCAGGAACGGGAAGCCGATGCCCGCGAAGTTGCTGCCGCCTCCGAAACATCCGATCACCATGTCCGGCTCGGCGTCGGCCATCTCCATCTGCGTCACGGCCTCCTGGCCGATGACCGTCTGGTGCAGAACCACATGGTTCAGCACGCTTCCCAGGCAGTAGCGCGTGTCTTCCGGACGGCGCAAAGCCATCTCCACGGCCTCGGAAATGGCCAGCCCGAGGCTTCCCGAACAGTGCGGATCGCGCTCCAGCGCCGCACGGCCCGATTCGGTCAGCGTCGAGGGCGACGCCACGCACTCCGCGCCCCACGTGTTCATCATCAGGCGGCGGTAGGGCTTCTGGTCGTAGCTGACCTTGACCATGAATACCTGGAGGTCGATGCCGAAGTGCTTGGCCGCGAAGGCGATCGACGCGCCCCACTGTCCGGCGCCGGTCTCGGTGGTCAGGTGCTTGATGCCCTGTTTGTAGTTGTAGTAGGCCTGCGGCACGGCGGTGTTGGGCTTGTGCGAACCCGCGGGCGACACGCTTTCGTTCTTGAAAAAGATCTTCGCGGGCGTTCCGAGGGCCTTTTCCAGCCCCGTCGCGCGCACGAGCGGCGTCGGGCGCCATATCCTGTAAATCTCCTGCACCTCCTCGGGAATGTCGATGTAACGCTCGGTCGACATCTCCTGGTCGATCAGTTCCTCGGCGAAGATCGCCGACATCTGCTCCTTCGTGACGGGCTTTTTCGTTCCGGGGTGCAGCGGCGGGAGCGGTTTGTTGGGCATGTCGGCCACGATGTTGTACCATTGCGTGGGCATCTGTTTTTCGGTGAGGCAGAATTTTTTCGTTTCCATAATGGGTATCGGTTTTTGAATTTGAAATGTACAAAAGAAAAAGCCCGCTGCTTACTTTTCGTAAACAACGGGCTTGTGTATTTTTCGGGGTTCAACTATACACGCGCGGTTCCGCACTCATTGTTCACGAGAGTCAACGAGCGCCACCACCATGCCTGTATGTTGAAATTGCGGATCATCTTTCAGCTTTGTTTCTGCAAATATATGCGGTCGGTTCGTAAAATGCAAATTTTTTACGAATTATTTTCGACACCTATATATGTAAGGATTTTTTACCGTACTTTGCGGAAAAATTTATATTTTTGCATGATTATCCGCAAATTCAAAACTTAACGATATGAATATTTCGTATAACTGGCTCAAACGTTATATCGCGACCGATCTTCCGGCCGAAAAGATCGCTGAAATCCTGACGGACATCGGCCTCGAAGTCGAAGGCTTCGAGAAGATCGAAACCGTGAAAGGCGGTCTTCAGGGCGTTGTCGTCGGCGAGGTTGTGACCTGTGCCGATCACCCCGATTCGGACCACCTGCACGTCACCACGGTGGACGTGGGAGCCGCCGAGCCGTTGCAGATCGTCTGCGGCGCCGCGAACTGCCGGGCCGGATTGAAAGTCCTCTGCGCCACGGTCGGCGCGGTGCTCTACCCCGATGGCGGCGACGAGGAGTTCAAGATCAAACGTTCGAAGATCCGCGGCGTGGAGTCGCTCGGAATGCTCTGCGCCGAGGACGAGCTGGGCATCGGGTCTTCGCACGACGGCATCATGGAGCTTCCGGCCGACGCCCCCGTGGGCATGGAGGCCAGGGAATACCTGCATGTCGAGGACGACTACCTGATCGAGATCGGACTCACGCCCAACCGTGTGGACGCCGCTTCGCACATCGGCGTGGCGCGCGATCTGGCCGCTTACCTGAAGAGCCGCGGCGAAAATGCCGAAGTGAAACTGCCCGATGTTTCGGCCTTCGCTCCCGACAATCACGACCTGGAGGTGGCGGTCCGCGTCGAAAATCCCGAGGCCGCGCCCCGCTATGCCGGCGTTACGGTCACGGGCTGCAAGATCGGTCCGTCGCCCGAGTGGATGCAGAACTGCCTGCGCGCCGCGGGCATCAATCCCAAGAACAATCTGGTCGACATCACCAATTTCGTGCTGTTCGAGCTGGGCCAGCCCCTGCACGCCTTCGACGCCGCGAAGATCGAGGGCCGCGAAGTCGTGGTCCGCACCTGCGCCGAGGGCACGCCCTTCGTGACGCTGGACGGCGTGGAGCGCAAACTCACGGACAAGGACCTGATGATCTGCTCGGCCGAGCGTCCCATGTGCATCGCCGGCGTCTTCGGCGGACTGGACTCGGGCGTGAGCGACACCACGACCGACGTATTTATCGAGAGCGCCTATTTCAACCCCGTGTGGGTGCGCAAGACGGCCAAGCGTTTCGGCCTGAATACCGACTCTTCGTTCCGCTTCGAGCGCGGCATCGACCCCAACATGCAGGTCTACGCCGCCAAGCGCGCCGCCCTGCTGATGAAGGAGCTGGCCGGGGGTACGATCTCCAGCGGCATCACGGACATCTATCCGGAGCCGATCGGGGATTTCGTCTTCGACATCTCGTTGGCAAGGGTCAACGCGCTGATCGGCAAGGAGATTCCCGAAACGGTCGTCCGCACGATCATCGCGGCGCTGGAGGTGAAGATCCTCGCCGAGAAAGACGGCGTGCTGACGGTCGCCGTGCCGCCCTACCGTGTCGACGTGCAGCGCGAAGCCGACCTCGTGGAGGACATCCTGCGCATCTACGGCTACAACAACGTCGAAATCCCCACGCAGGTCCGTTCGACGCTCTCCTATGCGCCGAAACCCGACCGCAACCGTCTGATGAACCTCGCGGCCGATTTCCTCACGGCCAACGGGTTTACCGAGATCATGTCCAACTCGCTGACGAAAGCCGCCTATTACGAGGGCCTGACCTCCTGCCCCGCCGAGCGTTGCGTGCGCATTCTCAACCCGTTGAGCGCCGACCTGAACGTGATGCGCCAGACGCTGCTGTTCAACATGCTGGAGGCCGTCGGTCTGAACGCCAACCGCCGCAACGGCGATCTCTGCCTCTACGAGTTCGGCAACTGCTATTTCTACGACGAGTCGAAGCGCACGGACGAAAACCGCCTGGCGGCCTACTCCGAGGAGTACCGCCTCGCCATCGCCGTCACGGGCGTCTCGACGCCGCAGTCGTGGAATGCGAAGCCCGTGAAGGCGTCGTTCTTCACCCTGCGCGCAGTCGCCGAGAAACTGCTCCGCCGCTTCGGCGTCGACATCTACGCGCTGAAGGCCGAGACGCTCGAAAGCGATCTTTTCAGCGAGGGCCTCACGCTGTCGCTCAATGGCAAACAGTTGTTGCAGATCGGCTCCGTGGCCGCCGCAATCCGCCGCCGTACCGATGTCAAGCAGGATGTGTACTATCTGGAGATGAATTTCGAGGCCCTTGCGAAATCCACGAAGAAGCTGAAGATTGCCGCCGGGGAACTGTCGAAATTCCCCGAGGTCAGACGCGATCTGGCGCTGCTGGTGGACAAGTCCGTGACCTTCTCCTCGCTGCGCGACGCAGCCTTCGCCGCCGAGCGCAAGCTGCTGAAAAGCGTCTCGCTGTTCGATGTCTACGAGGGCGACAAGCTTCCCGAGGGCAAGAAATCCTACGCTTTGAGCTTCATTCTGGAGGACAAGACCCGCACGCTGGACGAGCGGACCATTGAGCGTGTGATGGCGAACCTCACCCGGCAGTTCGAGCAGAAATGCGGCGCGCAGGTCCGGGCCTGACGAAATTTCAGCAACCGAAAGACCGCCCGGCCCCATCGGAGCCGGGCGGTCTTCCTTAAAATACGCCGATGCGACGATTTTCCAGAATATTTGCGTGGACGACCCTGTTCTTCGTTGCGGGAGCCGTACTGTTCTTTACCAAAGCCGCCGCGCTTCCCTATAAGGTCGCCTGGCCCGTCCTGCTGCTGTCCCTGGCGACCTTCCTGTCGCGGCGCCGGGAACTGCTCCCGTTCGGGTTCGCCTTCCTGTTTTCCGCCGCCGGGGATGCCGTGGGCGCCAGGGGGTTGTTCATTCCCCAGATGGCCTTCTTCGCGCTGGCGCATGTCTCCTATGTGTGCTGGTTCCTGCCCCGGGCGCGGCGCAGGCTCCGTGCGGTTTCGCTGGCCGTCACCGTCCCGCTGCTCGTCTTCCTTTTCGCCGCCATCGTCCCCGAGGCCCCGTTTCCGGCCGAACGCATCGGCGTCGCCGTCTACGGGCTGGTCATCGCCGCAATGCTTTATAGCGCGCTCCAGTACGACGGGGCATGCGCCGCCGGATTCAGGTGTGCGGCCCTGCTGTTCGTCTTTTCCGACGCGGTGATCGCCTGGAACCGCTTCATCGGACCGGTTCCGGCCCGGACCTGGATCGTTATGACCACCTACTACCTCGCGCAATACCTCTTTTTCCGCTTCGCCTTCAAAACCGCAGCCCGGAACTGACGCTTACAGCGCCGGTTTCACCTGCGGCGGCTGGATTGTGACGTAGGGCGTGCCGTTGTCGTCGCACGTCGAGACGATCCGCACGGCCTTCACCGGACGCCCGGGGCGCAGCGTGATGCTTCCCATCTCCAACTCTCCCGCCCGCTCGAACGTCGCGCCGTCGTACGACACTTCGGCGTAACCCGTCGTCACGATCGTCTTCGGCAGCTGGCGGTTTCCCGTCTGCAAATACATTTCGCGGCACCTCACCGGCTCGCTGAACGTGTAGCGTATCCAATCCTGCTGCCGGCAGGCGCGGCGCGTGCGCGAAAGGCCCTTGTAGCTCTCGGCGTTGGCATAGGGGAACTTCGCGCTCTCGCCCATCGAGGTCGTGATCGCCACGGCGGGCGTAATGGTCCGCCAGCGGGACTTGTCGGCCACGTAGGGGCTGCGGGCGGTGCCGTAGCGCGAATAGAAGCGGTAGAGATGCGGTTTCCCGGTGCGGACCGGAGCCGTGTAAGGGTGTTCTTCCGGAGAGCCGTCCATAAGGTAGTAAATCGCGGAGCCGTCGTCCGCCGAAGCGGTGAACGCGCCGTCGCCGTAGCCGACCTTCGGCGGGAAGAGCCGGAACCGGATGCCCATGGCCGCCATCCGGTCGTAATGTTTTCCTTTCAACTCCTCGTAATAGGCGTCCCACCCTTCGGCGTTGCCGCTCCAGGCGATGCGTGCGAGGGCGCAGACGCGCGGAAAGAGCATATAGTCGAGGTAGTCGGGCTTTTCCGGCTCGTGCGAGACGTAGGCTTCGCTGAAAAACGCCCCCTGCAACCCCTCGACGTTGCGCATCTGTTCGGGGCTGAACTCCGTGAAGCCGAAGCCGTAGACCTTTTTGGCGTCGAAGATCGCCGCCCAGTCGTGCCCGTCCTCGCGGGGCGACTGGCGCATGTCGAAATAGAAGTACTGGCCCGGCATCACGACGGTGCGGTAACCCTTCGCCGTGGCGTCGAGACAGGCCTTGACGCTCTCCCATCCGTGCACGCGGCACTCCCGGGCGAAGGCTCCCGTGCGCACGGCCTCGTTCCACACGGCGGGCCGTTTGCCGTGCGAACGGAGGATTGCGGCCATGCGCTCCATGAAGAGGTCCTCCAGCCGGTGCGGGTCGGTCATCCCCTCCCGTTTCATCAGCGCCCGGCAGTCGGGACACCGCTCCCACTGCGACATGTCGACCTCGTCGCCGCCCACGTGGATGTACTCCGAGGGGAACAGCTCGCACAGTTCGCCCAGAATGTCGCCCAGCAGCGCGTAATTCTCCTCCCGGGCCACGCACCATGCCGAACGGTAGTCGTAACCGTTGGTCGACACGGTGTCGGGCGGATAGTTGCAGCGGATTTCGGGATGCACCGACGCGATGTTGCGGCTGTGGCCCGGCAGGTCGATTTCGGGAATGATCTCGATATTCCGCAGGGCGGCGTAACGGATCAGCTCGCGCATCTCGCTTTGCTTGAAGTAACCTCCGTATTTCTCTGACCACTTGCCGTATACGGGCCTCACGGGCGAGTCGCCGCCGCGGAAGCCGCCGATCTCGGTCAGCTCGGGGTGCGAAAGGATCTCGATGCGCCACCCCTCGTCGTCCGAAAGATGAAGATGCAATTTGTTGATATTGTGGTAGGAAAACAGGTCTATATAACGTTTCACTTCATCCATTCCGATCCACGTCCGCGCCACGTCGAGCATCATCCCCCGATAACCGAACCGCGGTTTGTCCTCGATCCTGACGCAGGCGATGCCGGTTCCCGGGGCGATCCCCCTGCGGGCGTAGACTTCGGGCGGCAGCAGCCGGAACAGTTGTTGCAGTCCGTTGAAAACCCCGCCGCAGGTGGAACTTCCGATCTGGATGTGGTCGGGCGTGATGTCGAGGGTGTAAGCCTCCGACGGCTCCCCGTCCGGGGCGTCGAGCGTCAGCACGACGGAGCCTTCCCCCGCCATGCCGTTGCGGACCCCGCACCCGAGGTATTCGGCGGCGTATTCGGCCAGGGGGGCCAGTTCGCGGTCGGCGGAGATTGTCGTTCCGGGACCGAACGTGAAGATCGCTTCGCGGGGCGTCGTCTTTTCCGGGGCGGGTTGCGCCGCGGCGGTGCACAGGCCGCAAAGGGCTGTCGTCAAGAGGATCAGAAGTCGTAATTTCATGCGACGTGAGGATTTTGTTTCCCGCAAAGTTACTTTTTTTCCGCCGAATGTGCTACCTTTGCCGGAGTAAAACCACGGTTTTAGCGGGCGGACGGCGGCGAATCACGGACAGATTCCGCTTCTGCGCCCGGTGTGAAAAAATAATTTGCGACATGGAAGATAAACGTCTGAAGGCCACGGCCCGTCTTTTGGAGGTGATGAACACCCTGCGCCGCGAGTGCCCCTGGGACCGCGAGCAGACATTCGACTCGCTGCGCAGCAACACCATCGAGGAGACTTACGAACTGGCCGATGCCATCACCGACCACAATATGGAGGGCATCAAGGAGGAGTTGGGCGACCTGCTGCTGCACGTGGTGTTCTATTCGAAACTGGGCGAGGAAGAGGGCGCGTTCGATTTCGGCGACGTGGCCGACGCGCTGTGCGACAAGCTGATCTACCGCCACCCTCACGTCTACGGCGACATTCACGCCAACACGCCCGACCAGGTCAAGGAGAACTGGGAGGCGCTGAAACTCCGCAAGAAGAACCGCCGGAGCGGCACGCTGGGCGGTGTTCCGCGCTCGCTCCCGGCGATGGTCAAGGCCTACCGCATGGGCGAAAAGGCCGCCGGGGCGGGTTTCGACTGGGAGCAGAAGGAGGATGTCTGGGACAAGGTCCGCGAGGAGCTGGGCGAAGTGGAAGCCGAGATGAAATCGGGCAGCAAGACCGACCTCGAAGGCGAATTCGGCGACCTGCTGTTCGCGCTCGTCAACGCCTGCCGCCTCTACGGCGTGGACCCCGAATCGGCGCTGGAACGCACGAACAAGAAGTTCATCCAACGCTTCAATTACATGGAGGAACGCGCTGCGGCAAAAGGACATACGCTTCACGAGATGTCGCTCGGCGCGATGGAGGAGCTGTGGCAGGAAGCCAAGAGAAATTAAGAATTAAAAATCAGAAATTCAGATATGGCGCTTATACGAAAAGTCCGCGGGCATGAGCCTGTGATCGGAGAGAACACCTTTCTGGCCGAAACGGCCGTCATTCTGGGCGACGTGACCATCGGCCGCGACTGCTCGATCTGGTACAACGCCGTGCTGCGGGGCGACGTGAACCGGATCGTCATCGGCGACCGCACGAACATCCAGGACGGCGTGGTGCTCCACACCATCTACGACAAGGCGAAGCACCCTTCGCAGACGATCATCGGCAACGACGTCTCGGTGGGCCACAACGCCATCATCCACGGCGCGGTGATCGGCGACAACTGCCTGATCGGCATGGGCGCCACCCTTCTGGACAACGCCCGCATCCCCTCGGGGTGCATCATCGCGGCCAACGCGCTGGTGCTCTCGAACGCGCAGCTGGAACCCAACTCGGTCTATGCGGGCGTCCCGGCCAAAAAGGTCAAGGAGGTGACTGCGGAGCAGCGCGAGGAGATCATCCGCCGCACGGCCCACGACTATATGCTGTACGCCTCCTGGTACGGCGAGCCGGAAGAGTGACCGGTTTCCGTGCGGCACGGCAGGACGCGGCCGGAAACCGCGTTCGCAGGCCCGTCTCGCTCCGGATCCTCCCCGGAAGAGACCCGAGCCGCCGTAGGCGGCGGCTACGACCGTCCGAAGCGAAATCCGGTAATTTTTAGTTAGAGCAATAACTACCCTATATGAAACTGCAATCGAAATACGCCGATCTGGTGCTCAACCTGTTGGTTGCCGTGGCGATCAGCCTGGTGGTCAATTTCTCCTACGTGCTGCTGATGCTCGTGGACCTGAACAGCGACAGCCAGCCCCGCCCTTCCGACCAGAGAGCCGTCGAACGGCCCGACGAGGGCGTGCTTTCGGTCCACCCCGACGGCTACGGGTACCTGGTTTACGAGAACGGCGACAGCGTCTACGTGCCCACGCGGCGCATGCGGTGGCTGGAGATCGCGCCCGGCGACCGGATCGTCGCGGACCTGATGCCGCCGCGCTCCGAGAAGGCGCATCCGATGCTGGCGGAAATCCGCACGCGCAACGGCGCGGAGTTCGATTACAGCAAACTTTACAACGGGCCTTCGAAGATGACGGAACTGCTCCTGCAACTGTTCTACTACCTCGTCGTGTCGTTCGTCATGCTCTCGATCCTCACCTCCGTCAGGCGCAACTACTCCATGTCGCGCTTCGTGCGCCGCTGCCTGTGGTGCTGCGTCGCGGCGGCTGCGCTCTACTGCGTGGCTCCCGTCACGGAGTGGCACACGGGGCGCATCGGGCTGAACTTTATGAGCGGGCGGATGTTCGACTACATGCTGCTGCTCAAATGCTCGTTCGCCGTGGTGGCGTCGATGCTCTACGGGCGCATCTACGTGCTGATTTCCCAGCGGCAGGCCGTCGTCGTCGAGAACGAGCGGCTCAAGAACGAAAACCTCACCACGCGTTACAACATGCTCGTCGGGCAGATCAACCCCCATTTCTTCTTCAACTCGCTCAACTCGCTGGCGATGCTCGTGCGCGAGAAGCACGACCAGAAGGCCCTGACCTACATCGACCAGCTTTCGTACACGTTCCGCTACATCATCCAGAACGGCCAGAGCATGCTGATGACCCTCGACGAGGAGCTGAAATTCCTGGAGGCTTACAGCTACCTTTTCAAGATACGCTACGCCGACAAGCTCTTTTTCGACATCGACGTCGACGAGAAATACCTCGGGTGGAAACTCCCGGCCTTCTCGCTGCAACCGCTGATCGACAACGCCGTCAAGCACAATTCGATCACCCGCACCAAGCCGTTCCACATCTCGGTCCGCACCGAAGAGGGGCTGCTCGTGGTGTCGAACCCCAAAGTTCCCAAACTCGAACCCGAACCTTCGACCGGTATCGGGCTGGAGAACCTGCGCAACCGCTGGAATCTGATCACGGGCAGCGACATCGAAATCGTCGACGACGGCGCCACCTTCTCCGTGCGCATGCCGCTGCAAAATCCCTCCGTATGATGAAAGCCCTGATTATCGAAGACGAAACCGCCGCCGCGCGCAACCTCGCGGCGATTCTGCGGCAGACGGCTCCCGACGTGGAGATCGTGGCGACGCTCGAGAGCGTCGAGGAGAGCGTCGAATGGCTCCGTTCGAATCCCCACCCCGACCTGCTGTTCATGGACATCCACCTGGCCGACGGCGATTCGTTCCGCATCTTCGACGCCGTGGAGATCGCAGCCCCGGTGATCTTCACGACGGCCTACGACCAGTATGCACTCGAAGCTTTCAAGGTCAACAGCATCGACTACCTGCTCAAGCCGCTCAACGCTTCGGACGTCGGCCGTGCGCTGGCCAAGCTGCACCGCCTCACGTCGGTCGAGCGCAGCGATTACGGCTCGCGGGTCCGCACGCTGCCCCCCAGCCGCCGCGAGGAGGTTTTCCTGGTGCACGTGCGCGACAAAATCATCCCGCTGCACCGCAGCAGGATCGCCTACTGCTACACGTCGAACGAGAAGGTCACGGCCTACGGTTTCGACGGCGCGGCCTACCCGCTGGACAAGACCCTCGAAGCGTTGCAGGGACTGCTTCCCGAGTCCGAATTCTTCCGGGCCAACCGCCAGTTCATCGTCGCGCGGCAGGCCGTGAAGGAGATCGCCGTGTGGTTCGGGAGCCGTCTCACGCTGCACCTCACCGTCGAAACGCCCGAGCGAATCGTCATTTCCAAAGCCCGCGTTCCCGAATTCAAGGCGTGGCTGCGGTCGCTTCACCCTGTCGAATAGGCGGTTGACCCCGCCGTTCTGCCGTTTTACCCAGGGCCTGGCTCCGGGTTTTCGTTTTGGCGTTACCTTTGCATCAGGAACTCCGGGAAACCGGATTGCCGGAAAACAAAAAAGTGATGCACAACCAAATTCGAAAAATTATGAAAAAGAGGATTTTTGCAGTTGCCGCAGCCCTCTGCCTGATGGCGGGAACGGGCGCTTTCGCACAGGA
>ERZ1106944.870-NODE-870-length-13203-cov-4.646334_pt1 | contig 13203 bp, 8 predicted proteins | sample MGYA00403672_ERZ1106944 | MGnify/ENA primary metagenome ERZ1106944 (study PRJEB35170, sample SAMEA104062454) | human gut metagenome | biome: human gut; feature: human-associated habitat; material: faeces | place: Denmark | collected 2012-10-16 ...
GAGTGACAAAACATCACTATTTTTTAATCTGGACTTCTTTATTTTTAAAAATTGGCTGTGGCAGAGCAAAAACAACACTTTTTAAAAAAGATATGTCCCTCAAAAATAAATGTAATAATTTTGTCACTCAAAAATCATTACATAAAAATGGCGTAAAAAAATTAAGCGTAACGCTTTATCTCTTACATAAAATTAGTAAAATAAGATAACTTTTATAAAATATTATTTATAATTTGTCACTATATCTTTGCTCTAAATGGCATATAAGCAAGCTCCAGAACACAAGGGCGTACAACGCCCTAATTCGCCCCAGTACCCCCTTTTATTTACAAAGTAATGGTAACCCTAATCTACGACCATAAATTTAAAATACGCCCAAAATACACGCTTTTGTAGCCATGCCCCAAAATATAAAAAAAGAGAGGACATTGTCCTCTCTCTCGCAAAGTAATTATATTACCAATGGTTGCCCATATCATGTGTGGATGCACTTGGGATTACAAAATCTGCACCATTTACATACAACTCATTTACAAGTACTGTACCTGCATCATTGGCAGTGCTTAAACCTGCAGGACGGTATGGCTCATACACTTCTTCGTCTCCAAAGCCCTCTGGTAAGTCTTTGAAATACAAAGTCATGTACCATCTAGCTGTTGCCTTTTTATAACTATTGTTGCCTGTCACATATGGATCGCCTGTTGGAGCTGAACCATAATCTAACTTATCGTTCACTAATACATTACCAATCTTAATATTTTCCTTCTTGTATCTGCGGATTACAAATGTTCTCACTTCCTCATCATACCAATGTTTGCGACTTCCATCGATTGCATTAGATTTAGATGATTTGTTAAAGGCATCTGATGAATCTTCAACTGCATCCGCTATTGTCTGATAAATGTCGGATTCTTTAAATAACGTCTCTGCCTGTGATACTGTCGTTAAATCGTAATCGGATCTAATCTGTGTAATTAAAGCATTATAACCACTGTTATCTACAATCTTACCTTGCTTAATCTGGATATTGAATACTCCATCAGCCTCAGCTGAGCTGGAATCCAGTTTACCTAGTGATGTGGCAAAGTTTTTAAATACTCTGTTTACTCCACTGCCATTTACTGTTAATGTCGTATCAACCGCTAACTTATCCAAAGTATCCTTGATCCAATCATTAAACTCTTTTAAAGGTTTAAAACCAGTGTTGCCCCACGCAGATTTTACATTTGTACCATCTGCTACTACAGATGTGTATGGAGTAGATGTACCATTTAAGTTATTATCTGATGGCTCGATCAAATCAAGTGAGTATGAATACATACTTAAACTCATGTTTGGCTTAATACTTAAAGAGATGTTGCCACCTGCATAAATAACTGGTAGATTTCCTGCAATATCGGACGCATTTGAACCAACCGCTATCGCATCTGAAATAGTCTTGCCCTCAAGCACTACCCCTCTCCCTGCATTTACCTTAATGGTACGCATGGATGATGGTTTTAATGTCCTGCGATACTCTCCCATTACAACCACATTATGTGGTAATACGCCACTATATGAGTATGAGCTTGTTAACATATCATCTCTTGTCTTATCTCTCGATGCATCATCTGAATAGATTGTATCTCCCTTAGTTGTATAAGCTCTCATTGTAACCTCTGGATAGAAGCCTAAAGTCTTATCTGATGTTGTCACTAATGCAATCTTATATGGGTTAATAATTATGGACTTATTATAGTACAAACCGCTATCTGAAGCCTGTAAGCTGTCTTTAACTACCCCTGCCTTATTCTCCGCTGTTTCAATTGTATCACTGTCATACTTATACGCCTTCTCTATTACAGTGTAACGTACCTTGCTATCGCCACTTGATAATGCTCCTTGATTTGTCATCTCAACTAACTCATAAGGAGTTGGTGAGTCATATGTTGTCCATGTAATTACAGCAGGTGGATCACCACCTGTAACAGCTGAATGTGTATGACCTGTACAAACATTATATACCCCATTGTATATATTCCTCTTGTTTGTATACTCTCCCTTGACATGAGCCTCGTTGAAGTAAAACTTAGTATCCCAATGGAAATTATCTGTTCTTGTTGTAGGTATTAAAGACTTGGAATTACGCTTCTTCTTCGCTGACACAACACTTGTGCTTGGCTTAACTCCATACCCCAAGCCTAGGTTAGTCTGAGCAAAATCTTTATCTATTGTCTGTTTGGACATCGTGGATACCATTCTCTTATCTCCAAATGAGCTTCTAGTTAAGTTAACTGCTAATGAGAATGTGAAATTACTTACATTGTCCTTAACTATCTTATTATGAGCGTCTGCCTCCGTAGTAAAATATCTACCACCTGTAAATACAGAGTCATTACGTAAAATATTCTTATTAGCACCCAGCTTATTATTGATACTTATAATATTACCGCCGTAAGTGCTTGATGTCGTAACCTTAACCTTATTGCTTGCATCATATAAATGTGTGATATGCTTGTTACATCCAACACCTATCATCTGAGTTTTGTACTTGGCGTATGATGTTACGCCTGACAGACTGTCAAAAGTTCTCTTATTTAACATTGATGGGAATACATAGTTTAACTCGTAATCCATTAAAGTTAATGTGCTCTTTTGTGGGACTACCCCTGTTAGGTTTAGAACTAAAACACTGTAACCTCTACCTTTAGAATCTGAACCTACACCAATAATGTTTCCACCTTCAGCACTACCTGTGTCCTCTACCGTGTAACCCATTGATTCTACTGCTTCCTCTAAATCAGCTTCATCAACAATTTCCATATTCTTTAATCTATTGAAGATCTTAGAACCTGTAACATCATCCTTCATCGCATAACTCGTTGATGGAATTGCGACATACACGCAATTGGAATAACTCGTTGGAATGTTAAATCTAGCATTATTTGTAATCGCATATGTACTCTTATTATTACCATCATATTTAATAGTCTTGTTAGATCTATCTAATGTGGCAAAAGCAACATACGATGTAGCTACCTTCTTCTTCGCAAACAACGATACAGATACGCCCATTGTGGATGCCTCTGTCTTATCCTTTGCACTCTTTTTATACGGTGTGATCTTCTTGGTATTCACACCTTTTAAACTCTTAGCCTGTGCTAAAGCATAAAAACTACTATTGGCGGAAACTTGTGAAGATGGTACTGTCCATCCAATATCTGTAGTGTAAAATAATCTCTTAGCCGAGGACTTTTTATAAATGGTTGACTTTGTTGATAAGATATTGGCAACATACTCACTAAGTTTATTCCTTGTGATATTATCTATCTTTAATGAATGAGTATTACCAATATTAATATCACTATCGAATACCTTTGCCCTAAATGAAGTAACGTTAAAGGTCTTAATCCTAGACATTGCCTCGTTTAAAGCCTTATAGATACTAGAGGTGCTAGATTTTTCAATATTGGAGAATGTGATCTCTGATACCCCAGTCATTACTGTATTATAATCATTTACACCGCTCCATTTGTTGTAGCCTGTTACCTTATTAACTGCACTATTTAAACTTGTTGATGACTTAGTATTAAATGGTTCTACCAACTCATTGCCATAAGATGACAAGATAACATTCTTATTACTATCTGATAAAGTAAATCTCTCTGTATCAGTACTAATGCCTGATATATTAGTTGATATATTGCCTGAGCCTGCAACTGTCAAACCTTTACCTGACTCTAACACTGTTCCATTATAAAACAAAGAGAATGATGTGGACGCTTTAGCACTGTCACCATCATCTAAACCTGCTCCAAAGATTGCATATCCATTACGTAAAAAATCTCTGTCCTTTACTTTTACATGAGGTACATCTTGTCCGTTTACTTTACCTGTTGGTACAATCTCTGATGATGCCCTAAATATCTGATGTGTTGGAGCATCACTTGTTAATACAGTGTTTAAACTACCTGCAACTAGCTTGTCACCTCGGTTCATGCATAAATCAAATATGGTAGATAAACCTTTGCCTCGCATATCAGATATGTTAAGCCAACTAAGAGCTTTTGTTTTACCATCTTCCCAGAATGTAACTGGCTCAATGAAGAAACATAAACCTTTAGTATCTGTACTATCATATCCTAAGGCATTTAAAAACTCTTTTTTTGCTTTGGCAAAGTTACTCTCTATGTAATCTTTAAATGTGTTATTCCAATAATCCTCGGATAAGTTAACGTCACCTTGATACTCTATTGGTGTTAAATCAAGACCTTTATTGGAGATACCTTTAAATACAGCACTCATCTTTGATACTCTGGTTGTTACCTTCATTCTTACATCGCTATAGTCCATATATGGTGTCCATATCTTGCCTGTTGCGGACTCGGATAACGAGGTTACCGTTATTGAATTTAATACCATCTTATCTTTAATGTAATATTTTGGTTCGGTAAATACATTATTGCCTTTACTAATATCTCCATTTGACTCTACTCCCGATGGTACAAGATAGATCCTCCAACCTGATCCCCGATATTTAGGGAACTTGCCTGCTGAGCCTGTGCCTGAAATCGAGCCTGCACCTGCATCTACTCCAGTGTCCCACGAGTCTGCCTGTACCTTAACTGGCTCTACAAAACTAAAACTACCAATAACTAAAACAACTGCTAAAAATAATGATAATATCTTATTTAACCATGTCTGCATAATCTTTACCTCCTATACGATTGTCAATGTGCATTAAATTAAATTTGATACTGCTAATAAAACATACATTATCGCCTCCTTTATGTAATTTACTTTAATATTGATAATTACAACAATATGTCATAAAAATACGCACAAAAAGAGAGAGCAGATACCAGTTAAGATATCTGCTCTCTCTTTGTACATTGACAAATAAAAATCTCATAAAGAAGGCTTATATATAAAAAACTTATATTTAATAAGTTTAAATAATATAATTTGGTATTGCTCCATAAAAATGAAACTTACTATTTACACTAAATCTTAATTACAGGATAACCAATCATCTCCTTCGGGTGCTTTATCTCTATCTAAATAACCTTCTTCATATGGATCATAAACCTTTAATGGCTTGCTATCAGACAAAGTAGTCTTGATATATCCTTTACCGCCTTTGTACTTTATCTTATACCATTTACCAGTCTTACTTAATACTACTACTTTCTTAGCCTTGGCTAAAGAGCCTAACTTCTTACTTTCGGTATTTGCCTTTGCTCGCACAGTACAAGTCTTAGTCGTGTACATTGTAGTTGTCTTTGTACTAGCCATCGCCTGCACTGGCATCACACTAAAACATAACAAGCCTAACAATGGTAAAACATATAATCTCTTCACAATAAAAACCTCCTCGTCTACATTATACAAATTTATGCTAAAAACCCTTAAAATACGCCAAAAAATGGCATACCCCCTTGGTTGCTGTGATTATACCATACGCCTTATACTATTACAAGTTATCTCATCATTTAATATCGTAACAGTAATCCGCAATGTTATAACGATTATTGCTATATGGATACGGTATCAGTCTAGCCTTATAACAAATCAGTCTACAGTCATCACACTATCAGTTCAACTTAAATCAAATAAGTTTACAGTCACCACGCCATCAGTTTAGCCTCGCATCAAATCAGTCTACATCAAAACGATTTATTTATTACTCAATACCCCTCTTTTATTTAAAAATTTACCAAATACAAGCCTTCACTTTTTACAAAAAGTCTTGAATTAACCTAAATTCAAAATCACCGAAAAATCTTTAAACATTAATGGCATACCATCGATACTTTAAACTGCCTGTGAAAACAAAAAATTTACAATATTGAGCAAAAATGCATCGTAAATGCAGATTAACACTTTTGACCTACACACCTTAATCGTGCCATTACTATATGGAGATTTTTGATCGATATTGTTTATGGCGATGCATCTGCAATATTTATGTAATGTATTACAACTACATTGTAATATAATGTATTACAAAATTATCTTATAACCTAAATCTGGTAACGTACCTTTGCACCAAATACTTCTGTCCCATTTGGACAACCATCCAAATACCATTCGCCATCTATTGCCATCTCAAGACGGGCATCGTACCATTGTCCATCTGCCTCGCAGTACACCTGCAAACACTCGCCACAATGCAAGCCTGATGTGTATTGCTCAATGCCATATCCAATCTGGTATCTCTCATTTGCATAATCGTAAACTAATACTCCTTCAATAATCTGGCTCATTTCTCTTCCTCCTTTAAACAATACCCCCTATGCCTTTATGCACATGAGGATTTTAAATTATTATGCTACATACTATCTTATCCTATTTTATCAAAAATGCACCCAAAAAACTCATACCATTTATAAAAAGACCTACACACCTTTAAGTCGCTTACTTTATATCACAAATATTTTATGATATTATCATTAAATATTAAATTTTATAACAAAACTCCAAGAAAGGCTTGAATATCAGTGGCACATACCAACGTAAAATCTGTAAGACTCAGTCTTGCATTAAAAGAATCTCTAAAAAATATTACAATACAAGATGCAGTAAATGTCATTATCTCATCCAAATCTGCATATACTAAATATATCAAAGACATTATTGCATTAGATCAACAAGAAAAGAACCATAACGCCTCGATCCGTATCCGTCTGGCTACGAGCCAAGAACAAGAACTCCTGCGGATCTTTGATACCCCGAATCTGTCTCTAGCCATTAGATGCACCATCCGATTGGCTCCTACTCTCAAAAATCAAATGAGAGTATTAAAATCTGATACGTCTGTACGCATTATCGGGCAAAAATTTGGCTTTATGCGTGATTATATCAATACAGTACTGCGTGATACCGCCTCTACATATCAGCATCTTGACTCATATATTGAGCCATTTATGGGAAGTGCAAATCTCTATCTGCATAACAGCCTCAGCTTGGCTACAACACTAAATGATATTGATATGTTTAGAGTCAATACCCTGCGTGTCATTAAGGATTATCCATATGACCTACAGCGTGAATTACGCAAACTCGCCCCAAATGAGCAAACCCTAAAACAGTTTTGTAAGGATTTAAAAAAATCTGATACCCCTGCCCTTAGATCAAAAGCCAGTAAAATAGCGTATGCCTGCAAATATTACTATGTCTACAATCTGTCCTACTACTTTAAAGGTGACAACTTAAATAAAAAGATCGATATCAAAAAGTACCATAAAAGAGTTAACTCCATTGTACGTCTGTCTCGTAAACTACAAAATGTTAAGATCAAAAATACTGATGGTCTGTATCTGCTAGATACATTGGCAAACTCGCATAACTCGCTGATTTATATGGATCCACCTTATATCTACACAGAGCATTGGTACAAGTTTAAAAGGAGCTTTAATAAACATATGGCTCTTAAAAATCGTATATTAAAATTAAAAGCAAATAATAACATATGCTTTATCAGCTACAGATGCACTACCCCTGCCATTTGCAAATACACAGATCAGCAACTTATCAGCAAACTGGATACCATGTATCAAAATAATGACCTACATATCACTTTTAAACCAATGCGTAAAGGGCAAATTGAGATCTTGATTGGTACAGTACCATTTATCAACTCTGTCCCATACGATCAATCTATAGCTGTATTGTTAAAAACAATATTATAAATTTGTACTACAAAATACGTCATTTTTTGCAGGTAAATATCATCTGGAGGGTGCGATTATCCGCCTACATATTTAGATCACGGATCATATCAAAATCAAGGATACATATAACAGTATAAGAGGTAAGATCTCTAAGAAAACCCTTGAATTTATAAAGAAAATACTAGCCTCAACCTAAAAAAGGTTAGATCAAAAAATACAGGCGAAAATCCCCACGCACGCCTACATAGTCCTTCTAAAAGTAGGGAATACTTACTTTAACAATAAAGTAAAGACATCTCAGGTAATAAAAGTAAAATAAATAAAAAACATCCCTACCCTAAGAGTAAATTAATAAAAAAAGATATAAAAAGAGATCCTCTTGCTGTAATAGCAAAATTTTTGAACCATCCCATAAACCATCTACCCGACCGTCTGTTCGTCAAAACCTCTATAGTTTTGACAATCTATACAATTGGACAAACCAACAAAATCCACATTCATTTCATTCTGCTCATTTTTAACTGCATTCGATGTAATATTTTCATTCTCTGTATTTTTATTTACTTCTTTAAATTCTATAATATTTTCATTCCGCAATTCTTTTAATCTGCGTTTTACTGTACTCAAAGATACACCCAACTTCTCAGCAATCGCCTTCTGTGTCATTCCCTGAGCTAACAATTTTTTGACTTCCTCTCGCATTTCTGCTGTCTTATCCTTCTTAGGCTTTTCTCCTTTAGCCCTTAGTTGAGCTTGATACCGCTCTGCGTTCTTTATCTTCTTTCTCTCTTTTCTTACTTCATCACTTACTAAAGTCAAAAATTCAATACTCGCTTGCTCCTCCTCTGTTAGTTTGATCATCTCGATGATTTTACTTGTAGTGTATCGATATACTCCATCATTTTGTACTCTATAACTCTTGCTATTTTTAATAGATCTAAAATAAGCATTTTTAGCTTTTGTAAGAGTGTTTTTCTTGCTGGTCAACTTCCGCTCTTTTAGTGGAACACTCAACTTATTGTTTAATTCCAAGGCTTTATTAATAGCATAATCAACCGTATTACCTGCATAACAATTGTGTAGGCAATGTAAAAAGAGCAATTTATCTCGCCATCCAGTCTCCTCAATCCCATTGCACCCATTAATACGCCTATATTCCACGACTTGCTCCAAGTCATGTATACGATTTAAAAACATTTTATTCATGTTTCCGACGGGTAAACCAAAACCTTTGTCATCTTGTGTAACAAGTGGCTTAGGTGCAGACTTACTTGCATCCTTTTTTGGTCGCTTATTGCTTTTTAGCTCTGCTCGCTCTACCACAACCTGCTCCTCATGATTTTTAACGGCATTGTAAAGATAATCCATCGTATATCTTTTAGGATTGTCTAAATCTCCTGCGATAACTCGTACTACTTTGCCAGTCTTGCTGTTGATACTGCCCGGCAATCTCAAAATCCTTGTCATATCTTTTACAGCCATATCTGATCCGCAATCTTTAAATTGATTTACTAACAAAGCCTCTAAATTGTTCCAGTAACGCTCGTTACTGTATGTATCTTTATTGTATTGTCTGTCGAGTAACCAAATTAAATATAAGCCCCTACCAGAGGATATGTACAAACTTGGCTCTGGGATTGATTTGTCTCCACTAAATTTTAATAATTTTAATTTAGATGCCATAGCCTCTGGCTCAAGATTGCCAAATTTAGTGTTGTAATAATCAATGTCCACATACATAGCATTTAAATGTGCTACATTATCTTTAGTGTAACTCCCATGCTTGCTAAAAATATTTTGGCTTATGTAAATATCCTTTTCGCCCCGTAAACACGCTAAATCTTTGACATCCCTTAAGGCTACCCCAAAATTATCCATTTTATCGGCACTTACTTTGTGTGCTACCCTTACAATTTTATGTGGCTCTTTATCCATAGCATACGGATTTAATGCCTTAATATACTTATAACACTCTAAATCCTCAGCATTACCTTTATATAACTTGCCTTTATCCCAAATTGTATTGGCGAGATAGCTTTTACTCCTCGATCTAATGGCACAATTATCGGCATAATATTTATAATCGTCATACAATTGCTCTTTAACTTGTTTATTAATGGGATCATCTAAAAAATCTGCAATCGCCTCTCTCATTATATCTCGATAAGACTCTTTATAGTTAAAAGTATCCTCAACTACTCCCGATGGTTCTGGGTACTCTAAATCAATATTGCACCCATATCTGCTTTGGTACTCGTAAAAATACTCTGGCAGATACTCCCAGTATCTCATACACGCATACTTTGCATCGCCTGATTTACTGCGTGGTCTCTTAAAAGCCTCTTCTGTTTCTTCGCACATGTCGATAGACTTATAGACCTTCTCCAAAACTTTTTTGTATCTGCAATCTGTAAGCAATAAATTAGCAACCTGCTTACTATATCGCTCATTGCACTCCTCAGCTGTCATCTTGCCATTTAATGCCTTTTTAACTACCTCAAAGCCTATATGCTCTTGCCACTTATCTTCGCCATATACAGACTTTAAAACTCCGATATAGTGCGTATATAAGTCCTTATAATACCTAATCTTGCTGTAATATCCGCTACTCTCATATAGTATATTTTTATCTACTAGCATAAAAAAATCCGAACCTCCTATCTTTTGGGATGGAAGTTCGGATGTTTTAAAAAAGATCTACTTAATTGGATCTCCCTCTAATCTCTCTTTATTTTTGCCTCTTATGCAATAGATACCGTTATTATTTAACAAAATATGGTAATTTTTCTGTTCAAAAAATTTACTTTTTGCTATTGCAATTTACCCGTATTTGCGGTATACTAAGACTATAATACAAAAAGAAATGAAGTTTAACGGAACCCAAATCCAAACTTCGTACCCCAAAATCAAGTGCTGCCAACACTTGATTTTTTATTATGTAATTTTATACCATTATAACTCTAAATAAAGAGTTCGTCAATATTCTACAAGCTTATTGACGAACTCTTTATTAAATTTACAGAAATCAATTAATCTTCCCGAAGAGCTTCTTATTCTAACTTCTAAAATAGCTCTCCCTTTACTACTGCAATTAATCTTGATAAATCTCTATTATATCATCTATAATGTAATAGTTGTCGTTCCCTATACTGACACAGTTAGGGGGTGCTCTTGTGTTATTCCTAAATTTTTTAGTGGCTGTTATGGCAGGTGTTACAGTTCATCTCATCTGCAAGTGGCTAGACAGTCATAAAGACGACAATTAGCCTACATATTGCCTATAACGGCAAAAAAGCCTTAGTGACTGCTACTCACTAGGGCTTTTTGTGTTCTTGTGTTATTCCTTTATCTTTCGATACTTATATTATACTCATCTATACGCATAAAATCAAGTAAGTTTATTGCTTTTCCTTCTCCTGCTTTAATTTCTCCCTCTTTGCTCTGATCAAGGTTGACTTACTGATCCTATACTCATCGCAAACTTGTCTGTAAGTTTTAGTTTCTAGCTCTTTCAAAGCAGTATCAATCACCGCTTGAGGATACTTCCTTGGTCTTCCCTCTCGATAATCTGGTCTCTGCCTTGCAATCTCTTTACCTGCTTGAGTACGCTCAATGATTAAATCACGCTCAAACTCAGCAAATCCGCTTAAAATCGTTATCATTAGCCTACCTGAAGCGGTGTCGTCCGCTATTCCCATGTTTAAAACGTGTACTCTTATCTTATCATTTACTAGCTTATTAATAATTGTTATAGCATCCCCTGCATTTCTTGCGAATCTATCAATCTTACTTACAATCAATGTATCTCCTTCTTTTAATTCAGAAAGCAACTTCTTGAACTCTGGTCGATCTGCCTTAGCACCTGTATATGCATCTTTATAGATTATCTCCGCACCATTCGCCCTTAATTCTTGTTCCTGTGCCTCCAAACTATTACCATCTCTAGCTTGTCCTCTCGTACTCACTCTTGCATATCCGTAAATCATTATTATACTTCCTTTCTATTTTTAATTTTTAATAATAATTTTATAGTAAAATACGCTGTCACTTATGACACCACTTAATGACACCGCTCAAACGGCGTATTTACGTTGTCAATTTGGCAGTGCCAAAACTTGAGAGTTTTGAATCCATTTATGGAGTAAAAAAAGGCATTGCAAAATGATGTAATGCCTCTATGTTATTATGCCAATTCATTCATTCCAAAAAACTCTACTTTTTTAGCCTTGCCCTTACCTACTAAATCTATATCTTGTCCAAAATATAATACTTTTTTAACATTGTCATACTCAAACTTAATCCCTAACTCCTTATCAAACTCCCATCCACAGCAAAACTTAAGATCAATCTCATATACTCTGTCTGGCAACTCATTGCTCCAAATCCGCATTATCCAATCATCAAAGGTATATGTATAGTTCTTTTCTGCACCATAATGCTCCAGCATTTCTCTCTCAACTCTCTTAAAATGCCGTCTTGGCACTTCCATATCATTTACACTTGCATATAAAATTGTCTTTGCCATATCAAATCCCCTTTTCGTTATATTTTGTTTATTATACCATACTATACAGCATAAATCATGGCTCTTCATTAAATCCATAATACCCCTCTAGGTTTAGCAACTACCAAAAATACAACAAAATACGGGTTATTAATACATCCTTTATCTGTCCTACACTACTTATGCTTTATCTTCATAAAATTACTCTGTCTTGCATAGAGTGATTTAATTGTTATCCTCCGCCTGCATATTATTGAGAAAATTTATCAATAATATATTGGAATCTCTTACGCTTGTTGCACTTGTAATATATTTTAAGACCTTTAGTCTATCACCTTCACTACAACCTCCATTGCCCTTTATCACTTGGATAACATAATTTAGCTTATCGGTATCCAGCTTATCTACTAGCAAATCCAACCTCTTAAGTGTAAATATGGATAAAAACGCCAACTCGTCCCTGCAATCAGTTAGCTTAAACTTCTCCTTTCCGCTGCCTATATAGGCATTATCTAAACAGTCCATTACACTCTCCAATATAAAATCATTAATATGATACATATAATTTAGAGCCTGCATATCATTATAAATGCTGTTGCACTCACTGATTGAGCCTGACACAATACGCTCCACTATATCCTCGCCTAAAACGGCATACAAGTCATCACTTACTCTTTTTCTTGCCAGTCTTACAGCTTCTTGAGTTATTTGCATTTTATCGGCAATAATCTTGCTACTTGATCCTATCATCTCGTGCTCTAACAATATTTGCTTGTTACGATACTTTGTGTAAGATCCACCATACACAAAATCTTTTAATTCCTCCAAAACCTCTATCCTATACTTGGTATCTTGTTCCTCTTTGACATCCAGCAATTTAGATGCCTTACGTAGCTTACTAAAAATATTAGTTCGTTTTACCATCTTGATTCCTCCTCTAAATATTATTTTTATACAAAATTTAATCCCATATTGGCGTTACAAAACCAAATATCGTAAACAGATTATGTATCGACAGAGTGACGAAAACAGAGGGACAAAACATCA
>ERZ1106944.872-NODE-872-length-13148-cov-11.277629_pt1 | contig 13148 bp, 9 predicted proteins | sample MGYA00403672_ERZ1106944 | MGnify/ENA primary metagenome ERZ1106944 (study PRJEB35170, sample SAMEA104062454) | human gut metagenome | biome: human gut; feature: human-associated habitat; material: faeces | place: Denmark | collected 2012-10-16 ...
TCGTACCCGATGACAACGTTATTGTATCGGAATACTTCACAAAAGAATATGGTGTGCCACCAGAAAACATAGCAGTCCTTGCAGGTCCCTGCCACGCAGAAGAAGTAGCTTTGGAGCGACTCTCCTACCTGACTATCGCCTGCCCTGATAAAGACAAGGCACGTATCTTCGCACGCCGTCTGGGAAGCAGCTTTATCAAAACATCTGTCAGTGATGACGTGGCGGGTATCGAATACAGTTCGGTACTCAAAAACGTGTATGCCATTGCTGCCGGTATCTGTAGCGGACTGAAATATGGCGACAACTTCCAGGCTGTATTGATCTCTAACGCCATTCAGGAAATGAATCGTTTCCTGAACACGGTGCATCCGTTGAACAGAAACGTGGATGAATCTGTTTATCTGGGGGATTTATTGGTGACCGGCTACTCCAACTTTAGTCGTAACCGTACTTTCGGAACGATGATAGGCAAAGGGTATTCCGTGAAGAGTGCGCAAATTGAAATGGAAATGATTGCAGAGGGTTACTATGGTACGAAATGTATCAAAGAAATCAATAAGCATCATCATGTCAATATGCCGATACTGGACGCTGTGTATAACATCCTATACGAACGTATCTCACCAATGATCGAGATTAAATTGCTGACTGACTCTTTTAGATAATCTTTAAACAAGAACGATATGATTAGTTTAAACATTGAAAAGACATTTGGATTTATCTCCAAAGAAAAGGTTTTTGCTTACGAAGCTGAAGTAAAAGCCGCACAGGAAATGCTTGAAAAAGGTACAGGCAAAGGTAATGACTTTTTAGGATGGTTGCATTTGCCTTCTTCTATCACTAAAGAACACTTGGCCGACCTGAACGCTACAGCAAAAGTGTTAAGAGATAACTGTGAAGTAGTAATCGTTGCCGGTATCGGTGGCAGCTATCTGGGTGCCCGTGCCGTAATCGAAGCTTTGTCTAACAGCTTCACTTGGTTGCAGGAAAAGAAAACGGCTCCTGTCATGATCTATGCAGGACACAATATCAGCGAAGATTATCTGTACGAACTGACTGAATATCTGAAAGATAAGAAATTCGGCGTCATCAATATTTCTAAATCAGGAACTACCACTGAAACAGCTCTTGCTTTCCGTTTGCTGAAAAAGCAATGCGAAGATCAGCGCGGCAAGGAAACTGCAAAGAAAGTAATCGTTGCAGTGACGGACGCTAAAAAAGGTGCTGCCCGTGTTACAGCCGACAAAGAAGGATATAAAACATTTATCATCCCTGACAACGTAGGCGGACGTTTCTCTGTACTGACTCCGGTTGGTTTGCTGCCTATCGCAGTAGCCGGATTCGATATTGACAAACTGGTTGCCGGTGCTGCCGATATGGAAAAAGTATGCGGATCGGACGTTGCATTTGCTGAAAACCCGGCTGCTATTTATGCTGCTACCCGCAATGAGTTGTACAGAAATGGCAAGAAGATCGAAATCCTCGTTAACTTCTGCCCGAAACTGCACTATGTAAGCGAATGGTGGAAACAGCTTTACGGAGAATCGGAAGGAAAAGATAATAAGGGTATCTTCCCTGCATCGGTAGATTTCTCTACAGACCTTCATTCTATGGGTCAATGGATTCAGGAAGGCGAACGTTCTATCTTCGAAACTGTGATTTCAGTAGAGAAGGTTAACCACAAACTGGAAGTTCCTTCTGACGAAGCAAATCTGGATGGCTTGAACTTCTTAGCCGGCAAACGTGTGGACGAAGTGAACAAGATGGCCGAACTGGGAACGCAGCTGGCTCACGTAGACGGTGGCGTACCTAATATGCGCATCGTACTTCCGGAATTGAGCGAATATAACATCGGTGGTCTGCTCTATTTCTTCGAAAAGGCTTGTGGTATCAGCGGTTATTTGCTGGGCGTGAACCCATTCAACCAACCGGGTGTGGAAGCATACAAAAAGAATATGTTTGCCTTGCTGGACAAACCGGGTTATGAAGAGGAATCCAAAGCAATCCGCGCAAAACTATAAATCAAGAACGTTTTATAAACGGTAAACTATAAACAATGAACGGTGAACAACTATGCTATATACATGGATTTGTTCACCGTTCATTATTATATTCAATTGATTGCAGTTTCCGATTGTACCGCTTATTGCCCGTTGTACCGTTTACTGCTCACCACTTCTACTTCTCATCTTCCACTTTCGTCTTCAAACCGATTTCTTCCTGTGCTCCTTCACATTCGGCTTTGGAAGAAAGATAGAACTCTAATTTCACATCACCGTTCTTATCTACCTGTTTAATGGTCGCAATCACCATAATTTTGGCTTTTGACACCCCATCCTTAAAACGAAGCTGTCCTTTTTCCACATCTGTCAGATTTCCCTCTGTAGATACTTCTGTTTGCTCATAAAAGAGTTTGGTATCCACTTCATCGTCATTCTGAAGTTTAAAGGTTTTCAGTTCTGCCCCATTTCCATCCAAAAGCAGAAAGGCTTTCACTTCATCTCCCACTTTCAAGGCGGGCAGTTCCTCCCTCTGATTCGCATAGTCTTTTTCATCGGAACTGGTATTTTCACCGTCCGATTCGATCTTCGCATAAAGCTTTTCTATCTTGATAACAGGACTTTCCCCACTATCAGAGCAGGCGCCTAAAAACAATGGTAGCAACAATAATACTCTCTTTTTCATGCTATCGTCGAGTTTATAACGTTACAAAAATACACATATTCTTCTAAACAGCAAATAATTATGTAGTTAATCGCTTGGGAGCGTCATTTGCAACTATCTTCCCTTTCTAACTTATCTCTCATTTTTTATCGTTATCTTTGCCTCGTATACAGTTGTAGATGAAGCGAATCAAACTTAAAAAACAAATAGAATGGCAGGAAATTTATTAAAGAAGTCCAGTGGACTCATGCTACTATGTAGCGTATCATTGCTAATGATAGTCATGACCGGTTGTCAGGAAGCCAAACTCAAAACTGTAATCGGGATAGCCAACAAACAGTGTCCGCTGGACATGGGAGAAGTCGGCAATATTACCAGTATCATCTACGACGGGGATAACGTAGTGTACACTCTCAACATGAACGAGGAAATTACCAATATTAAGATTTTGAAAGATAATCCGGAAAGCATGAAATCATCTATCAAAATGATGTTTCAGAATCCGGCTGCTGATGTAAAGGAAATGCTGAAATTGATGGCTAAGTGTAATTCCGGATTACACATGATATTTGTAGGGAATAAGTCGGGCGAACAAGCGGTTTGCGAACTTACTGCCGAAGAATTGAAAGAGGTTATCAATACAAATGCCGACCCGGCACAAAGCGGACAGACAAAGCTTGAAGCGCAACTGAAAATGGCGAATCTGCAATTTCCAATGCAGGCCAGTGAAGAAGTCGTTGTCGAAAAAATCGAAATCATAGGTGAATCGGTTGTTTATATATGCAGTGTGGACGAAGAGTTGTGTCCTATCAGCCAGATTGAAGAAAACGCAGCTGAAGTGAAAGAGGGTATTGTGTCAACGCTAGCAAGTCAGACCGATCCTGCCACCCAGATATTCATAAAAACCTGCGTGGAGAACAATAAAAATATTACCTACAGATATATCGGCAAGGATTCCGGGAAACAATACGATGTAGTTATTCCCGTGTCTGATCTGAAGAAAATGCTCATAAAAAATAAAATATCATCTTAAAAAGATTCCGCAACGTACAAAGTATGAAAAAGAAACTGAAAGCCGTCCTGTTTGACATGGACGGCGTACTCTTTGACTCTATGCCTTATCATTCGGAAGCCTGGCATAAAGTAATGAAATCTCATGGGCTCACTCTTAGTCGCGAAGAAGCATATATGCATGAAGGACGGACAGGAGCCTCTACAATCAATATTGTTTTTCAACGTGAATTGGGTAGAGAAGCCACACAGGAGGAGATAGAAAGTATCTATCAGGAGAAAAGTGTTTTGTTCAATTCATATCCCGAAGCAAAGCCTATGCCCGGTGCATGGGAGTTACTGCAAAAAGTGAAGAAGGACGGGCTGATTCCGATGGTGGTCACCGGCTCCGGTCAGTTATCTCTGCTCGAACGGCTGGAACACAACTATCCGGGAATGTTTCACAAAGAACTGATGGTTACAGCGTTCGATGTGAAATATGGCAAACCCAATCCCGAGCCATATTTGATGGCTTTGAAAAAAGGAGGGATCAAAGCGGATGAAGCGGTTGTAGTAGAAAACGCTCCGTTAGGAGTGGAAGCCGGACACAACGCGGGTATTTTCACCATAGCAGTCAATACGGGTCCTTTGAACGGGCAAGTGTTGCTGGATGCCGGGGCTGATTTATTATTTCCATCCATGCAGGCACTTAATGACACCTGGGACATGATGACTGAAAATGACATCTAAAAGCTGAAAAGAAAATTTATTCTTCAAAACAGAAGAAAAATATTGAAAAGCAGGAATATAAATAGTATTTTTACGGGAGTTTAATTCGCTTAGATTCTATCTAAGCCAACGCAGATTCTACTATGCAAAAGTTATTATCTTTACCACCCAATTTGATCCATTGCTTCCACGAACTGGAAGAAGTTAACCATACCGATTGGTTTTGTACATCAGACCCCATAGGGAGCAAACTAGGCTCCGGCGGCGGAACCACATGGTTATTGCAAGCTTGCCATCAGGCATTCGCTCCACAAGAGTCTTTCAGCAACTGGATAGGACACGAAAAAAGAATATTGCTCCATGCAGGCGGACAAAGCCGTCGGCTACCCAGCTACGGCCCTTCCGGCAAAATATTAACTCCTATCCCGATCTTCAGTTGGGAAAGAGGACAAAAGCTGGGACAGAATCTGTTATCATTGCAGCTCCCGCTCTATGAAAGGATTATGAATCAGGCTCCGGCCGGTCTGAATACGCTGATTGCTAGCGGAGACGTATATATCCGTTCGGAAAAACCGCTTCAGGATATTCCGAACGCAGATGTAGTATGCTACGGGCTGTGGGTGAATCCTTCATTGGCAACTCATCATGGCGTGTTTGTTTCCGACCGGAAAAAACCGGAGGTGCTCGATTTCATGTTGCAGAAACCTTCTTTGGAAGAGTTGGAAGGATTGTCGAAAACTCATCTTTTCCTGATGGATATCGGCATCTGGATTTTGAGTGACCGCGCCATAGAAGTATTGATGAAACGGTCATTGAAAGAAGGTACGAAGGATATTACTTATTATGACTTATACTCGGATTATGGTTTGGCTTTGGGAGAGCATCCTAAAACGAAAGATGAAGAAATCAATCAGTTATCCGTAGCTATATTGCCGTTGCTAGGTGGAGAATTCTACCATTACGGCACAAGTCACGAACTGATTTCTTCTACTTTAGCCATACAGGACAAGGTACGGGACCAAAGAAGAATCATGCACCGGAAAGTAAAGCCAAATCCGGCTATCTTTATACAGAATTCCATCACACAAGTTTCTCTTTCTGCCGACAACGCCAATTTATGGATTGAGAATAGCCAAGTGGGAAAAGAATGGAAATTAGGTTCCCGCCAGATTATTACAGGAGTTCCTGAAAACCAGTGGAGCATAAATTTGCCGGATGGGGTTTGCATCGACATTATTCCTATCGGTGAGAATGAGTTTGTTGCGCGTCCGTATGGATTGGATGATGTATTCAAAGGAGCGTTGGACAAAATAACGACTACTTACCTTAATGTTCCTTTTACCCGTTGGATGGAAGATAGAGGAATTACCTGGGAGGATATAAAAGGGCGTACAGATGATTTACAATCGGCATCCATCTTCCCCAAAGTGGCTTCTGTTGAAGATTTAGGCATATTAGTACGCTGGATGACCTCGGAGCCACAACTGGAAGAAGGGAAAAAACTTTGGTTGAAAGCAGAAAAAGTTTCTGCAGACGAAATATCCGCAAGCGCCAACCTCAAGCGTCTTTACGAACAGCGCAATGCTTTCCGTAAGGAGAACTGGAAAGGATTGGCGGCCAATTATGAGAAGAGCGTATTCTATCAACTCGATTTGCTGGATGCCGCAAATGAATTTGTACGTTTCAACCTGGACATGCCTGACGTCTTGAAAGAAGATGCTGCCCCCATGTTACGGATACACAACCGGATGCTTCGTGCACGTATCATGAAACTACGTGAAGACAAGGATTGTGCCAAAGAGGAACAGGCAGCCTTTCAACTGCTTCGCGACGGTTTATTGGGGGTAATGAGCGAACGAAAGAGCCATCCCATACTCAACGTTTATTCCGATCAAATCGTATGGGGACGCAGTCCTGTGCGTATCGATGTGGCCGGAGGATGGACGGACACACCTCCCTACTCTCTTTATTCAGGGGGAAGTGTTGTAAATCTTGCTATCGAACTAAACGGTCAACCACCGCTACAAGTATATGTGAAACCATGCAAGGAATATCACATCACTCTTCGCTCTATCGACATGGGTGCAATGGAAGTGATAAGGAATTACGAGGAACTGCAAGATTATAAAAAGGTAGGTTCTCCATTCTCTATTCCGAAAGCCGCCCTTACATTGGCGGGCTTTGCACCGGCATTCTCTACGGAATCTTATCCTTCTTTAGCTAAACAGCTGGAAGATTTCGGTTCAGGAATCGAAATTACTCTGCTGGCTGCTATTCCTGCGGGCTCTGGCTTGGGAACCAGTTCCATACTGGCATCTACCGTGCTCGGAGCAATCAATGATTTCTGCGGATTGGCTTGGGATAAAAATGATATATGTAGTTACACATTAGTATTAGAGCAGCTCCTGACCACTGGAGGAGGTTGGCAAGATCAATATGGCGGTGTCTTTTCTGGTATTAAGTTGCTTCAATCCGAAGCTGGTTTCGAACAGAATCCATTAGTACGCTGGTTACCCGATCAGCTCTTTGTTCATCCTGATTACCGCGACTGTCAGCTGTTATATTATACGGGAATTACTCGTACTGCTAAAAGTATTTTGGCAGAGATCGTCAGTTCCATGTTCCTCAATTCCGGTCCGCATCTAAGCTTGCTGGCCGAAATGAAAGCTCATGCAATGGATATGAGTGAAGCCATTTTACGAAGTAATTTCGAAAGTTTCGGTCGTTTGGTCGGCAAAACCTGGATACAGAACCAGACATTAGACTGCGGAACCAATCCACCGGCAGTAGCAGCCATTATCGAAAAAATCAAGGATTACACCCTGGGATACAAACTCCCCGGTGCAGGTGGCGGAGGCTATTTATATATGGTAGCCAAAGACCCGCAAGCAGCCGGACAAATCCGACGGATACTGACGGAACAAGCCCCCAATCCTCGTGCTCGTTTTGTAGAAATGACTCTTTCTGATAAGGGACTTCAGGTTTCAAGAAGCTAAAGAGAAAGCGTTACCATATTGCCGGTCAATCATCCGGAACCATAAAAAACAAGCTTGGACAGATTCAAACGAAATGTCCAAGCTTTAATTTTTCAACGCCATAATGATCTGTTTTACATGTTGAGACTTGAAATAACTGTAAAGTAAATCATAATAATGATAAAAGCAATAGCTCCGATAATCAGCGCAACACTACCCCATTTCTTTTTTCTAGCTTCTTCCATTCTTATTTATATTTATTGGGATTAATATAATTTATCGTCAAATGTCTACATCTGGAAAGCTATGAACATACTACTACAGAATATCATTCCTTACTTTTTCATATCTACAAAGTTAGCATTTCTCACGAGAATCCTTTTATTTAAATCAACTTTTTCATTCTATTTAGGCTAAATTATGCAACTACATACAATAATAACTAACTAGGTTTGAGAAAATGCAAAGCAAAATACATGACTGACTATCTAAGGATTATGAATCTAAATATCAAGAATATGAAACACATTTATTTTACTCATTACCGCTTTTATATCACACAAAAACTGTACATTTGCATTGAGAAGTTACGAAAAGAGTGTAATTTATTGGAAATGAGCGTAAGTTAGTTGCTCTTGATAGTAATAGGTTACGAATTAGTTAGTTATCTACTGCATTATTCCTCTGCGCGTTGCGTAACCTTCAAAGAACTCTTCGTATGCAAAAGTAGCTATTTAATCCGAGAGTTTGATATAAACTCCCGAATTTTTTATTCCCACATTTATAAGTTTTTCCGTAAAAGCGGTTTTATCCGTTGGTACACCATTGCCCAAAACAAGTTTTGAACAAACATGTGCCGACTATCGCATAGCCGGAGAAAAGGGCATTGCCATACGCCTAAACGACGATGTTTAGACTGATGATGCAATGTCCCTTTCTTTTGTGGCTATGCCAAGAGGTACTTTTACGGGTTTTCAGATGGTTTTTCTTTTTTGCTGTCCATTTGTACCGGAAGCGGAAAGGTGGTCGAGTGTATAAGCTTGCCCCATGAATGAAACAAACGGCCATACACAGTCGGGCAAATCAGTAAGAATGACAGTTGCCGCCCTGCGAAACAAGCATCGTCGGAGCGGAAACATTCATACTTCCTATATGGCACAGAGCAACATCTGTTTGGTTTCCATAATAGGCGGCTCACCTCGTCCAAGAACAGCGACTCCCCTTTACCTCTTGAAAATATCCTACTATTGTACAGTCCACCCCATAATCGTACCTTTGACGTATCCGAATAAGGTGAACAGTGCTAGTTGTACGAAGAGCTAAACGTAGTGCTCCACTACAAAGGATTTGACGAAAGACCTTCTTTGATCGTGCAGGTGATAGGCAATATATTTCCAGCCCATGCCATTCCTGCCTAACATCAGCATGACTAAATCGGTAGGCATAATCATCCTTAATCGTTTTGAGCCATTACATAGATTAATTTGTCCTTATGAAATATTAATAGGCTTACCTTCAAACTTGATTCGGTTTTCTGCACTTAGAGTAGGTACATTGATAAACAATCGTTTAATCGCACGACTGGCTGCTACATAATATACGCGATGCGCATTGTTGCCATTCAGGTCTGGTGTCAGCAAGAACTCTATGTCATCTTCTTCTTTCAGAACGACAAACACGTTATCATACTCCTCTCCTTTTGACTTATGGATAGTCTTATGCTTGTCGTTTGAATCACCATACTTCACCCCAAGGGCAGCATCGGCATATGTATGGTCCATGTAGAAATCCTTGATTGTCTTCTTTTTTATCTTAGGCATCTTGACATGTAAATCATTCACTAGAAAATTGTAGAAATCCATCATGCTTCCGTCTTTGTAATCCTTATAGCCATTCAGCAAGTGTCTTAGAAGCACGATAGTTAGTGACCTTTCGCGATCTATAATGTCTAACTGATGCCAAGCATTTCGCAAGTCGTTCATTCTTGTGTATTCCACGGCTTTTATCAACGCCTTTATCACCATCTGACGCTCGACATTGCTGTCAAAATCCATCTCTAATATTTTCTCTGCCTTGCGCATCCCATTCTTATTACGCATCGAATTAGCAAGTACGTTTTGAAAGGCAAGAGATTGAATTTCGTCAGTCCCACTTTTTTCTATGCTCTGTTGATAACAATTTAGCATATCGCCCACAAGTAATTCAGGCACCATTCCTTCTGCTCCATTCAGCCAGTCTTGTGAAAAATCAGTTCGGACAATATTCAACAATTCTATAATCTGCTTCGTGCTACGCCTATTTCCTCTTATCTCAAACTCTTGCATCTCTGGCAAAGCAAAATTGTCAAATTGCTGCACTGTAGCACCAAGAAAGTCATATATGGATTGAGCCTTGTCGCCAACAACACCAATAATTACCCCATCATTGCCTAATAGTGTCAAGAAATCAACTACAAAAGGAATTGTATCTTGAAATTCGTCCACAAAAATATACGGATATCTAGCTTTTATTAATTTATATATGTTTGGGTATCTTGAAAGCAGAATATGAGAGAAATACAAAATGTCATCAAAAGACATATAACCTCCACTCCAGAGCCATCTTTTGAACCCCATATACCAGTCATTGCCCACATACCGCTTGCCACTCTTAGTGTAATAAACCTGTGGGTAATTGGGTTTGTAATGTTTGTACTCATGGTTTTCATAACGCCAGTTTGCACTCTCCAATCCTTTCAAATAGATTTTGGCATCTAACCATGACCTACCAATACGGTTTAGTACGATTTTAGCTGTTCCTTCTGATTTAAAATTAGAATCATCTATCACTACAAGTTCATCTAACTTCAATTCGAAATCTTCAGCTACCAAGTGAACGTAGGGTTTTACCACATTGGCATACAAGAAACTGTGGATGGTACATACCTCAACCACGTCATTCCCAATATTCAAACGTGAGGTGATAGTATCAGTACCCACATTGGTATAGGTGATACAAGCTACTTTTTTAACAATATCAAGTTTGTGACTGTTTGACACCACATTCTTGATATGATTTATCAGCCAATGCGTCTTTCCCGCACCGGGACCAGCACAAACCTTAAACGGTTCGTCTATAGGTATGGTTTGTTCTGATGTTATGATAATAGCCATGTTAATGCGTTAACAATATATTGGGGTACATGGAACTCTTTTCTATCTGCTACAGGTTTATCTAGATTAGCCATAAGTACCACGTTTAGTTCCAGCGCATTGCTGCCTTTTGAAACAGAGTTCAAATAGCGTGATGCAAGTAAAGCTTTTCGTTTCTCCTCATCCGTCCACTTCGATGCACCTATGGATGTCTTGATACGTGTATTTGCTTCACTATTTCGCATTTTACTCATCATCTTGTTCATATCCTGTTCTGCCATCATAGCTTTTATCTCCTTCAAATTGGAAACGGAGTTAGTCAGCAACAGTTCACAATCGGGATTCTCACGCATTATGTCATACTCCAGCGTTTTCCCATATGTTACATCTTGCCTATAGAACCGAATATTTGGATGGGCTGCATATTGAGCTACCTCAGTATCTGCATGATGCTTATAGTTGTAGTTAGCTGTATCTATATTGTATTCGTATGGGTAGCAGGCTTCATAATCCTCGTCAGGTTCATTCTTTTTCCTACAGGGATCAATGTCAGTCAAGCAGACAATTTTCTTGTTGATGGTGTATGGATTGTTCGTATCAAACAATTTTAGGAAGTGGTTGAAATAGCGACCACCCATATTCACCACCAACACATGCTCATCTGTAAGATTCTTATTCAAATATCTGGCAAAGACTGGAAGTAACAACTCTTCTGCAACGCCCTCGACAAATATCAATTTGTTGGCAAAGAACATATCCGCTTTAGTAGCATCTATAAATCTCTGAACATATTGCTTGGACACCACATCATCATCATTATCTTCTTTATAAATGACACGTGGATAGCCAACATTGATCTGCCCTAATACGGGTGAAGTTAGACAAATTAAGTCATCCAGTTTTACAGCGGAGGCAATCTGGGTAGAATGTGAGGTCATGAATATCTGACGCACATGTCCATTTGCTTTGTTATCCTGCAAAAACTGTAGAAACTTATATTGCATGGCTGGATGCAGATGTGCTTCACATTCCTCTACTGCAAGAAATGAGATTACCTTAGCATTGCGCTTCATGTAAGTAATGCTACTGTCTGCCTGCATCTTTGCAAGCAAAAGCGACATATAGATTAGATTGTTATAACCTAACCCATTATATGTTGCTGGTACTTCGATACCAACAGTATACTTGATAATCATTCTCAATACCGCAAACATCTCATTTTCCGTCACTTCACCATCAAAGTCCGGCACGGCTCCGTTGAATGTTGCTCCTGTATCCAGTGCGTACTTTAGAAATACGTTTTTGCCATTATGCAATCTATCTTGTAAAGTCTGCATCAATGGACTAGACTGTTGGACAAAATCATTTCTTAGGGCTTTCAACTGTTCCTTAATCTCATCCTCGGTCTTTGTGGCATCATTCTTAACTGAATAGTCAATAAAAAAATTTAACACATCCCTTAGGAGTGGATTATAACCGGCGTATAGGTCGTGACTAACATCCCGAATAGCGTCAAGGAATTGGAAGTCCATCTGTCCCAAAGCATCATTAACACTGATACCTGCGGCCTGATTACCTCCAGAGCGACTGCTTCTATATAGTCTGATATAGTCGCGGTCAATTATTTTCCATATTTCTTTGGCAGTTGTTACACCTGCAACATCTGCCTTATAGTTGTCCTCCTGATCATCAGCCAATTTAAACTCGTATCTCAATTTTGCCTCTTCGCTCAATGCAGGATCTGTCATCATACCGGAGAATAGCCCCATTTCGGCAGAATCCAAGGCTTCTCCTTGACTCCTGTGAAATATAAGAGTTATTTTAATCCGTGGAGACTGCTGTTGAAGCGTAACCACATCTGTCTCATAAAATAAGTCACATGTACCCAACCGACGACCGTCACTATAGCCAAGCACTAAACCTATTGCACGGAGCAAGTTACTTTTTCCTGTATTATTATGACCTATTATGACATTCACTCCTTCGTGGAAGGGAACCGAAGCATCCCTAAAATTACGAAAGTTTGAAATTTTAATCTCCTTAATATACATATTATATTCCTTACCAAAATATAGTTTAATTTCCACAAAATTACTAATAAATCAGGAGATTAAGGTAACATCGCTATGATTTTTTCTTAATCTAGTTGGTTTTTCGGGATATTCGTTGGCACACGATTCTTAAACTTGTTTGGGCGATGGTGTGCCGACTATTGCAATGCCTCTTTCTTTTGCGTCTATGCCAAGAGGTGCTTTTACGAGGTTTCAGATGATTTTTCTTTTTTGATGACCTTTTGTGCCGTAAGCGGAAAGTGAATGCAGAGTGTGTCAGCCTGCCTCATGAATGAAACAGGCAGTCACACACAGCGGGCAAATCGGGAAGAATGACTGTTGCCGTCCGGCAGAACAAGTTCCATCGGATCGGAAACATTCATACTTCCTTTGTCGGGACTTGCCCTTTTCACGCTTCCGGTGATGTCTTTTCCCTTTTTCGTGGTTCCTTTTTTACGGATTTTCTCCTGAAGTTTTTTCTACCCAATCTGCCTCCACTTCCGTTTACCTCCATTTTCGCGTCTTTCAGTGAGCCGCATCAGGCAGTCATTTCCGTTCTGGGCGCAAAGGTAATTCCGGGATTGGACGGGAAAGCAAGGTCAAGCCTC
>ERZ1106944.894-NODE-894-length-12930-cov-3.100272_pt1 | contig 12930 bp, 8 predicted proteins | sample MGYA00403672_ERZ1106944 | MGnify/ENA primary metagenome ERZ1106944 (study PRJEB35170, sample SAMEA104062454) | human gut metagenome | biome: human gut; feature: human-associated habitat; material: faeces | place: Denmark | collected 2012-10-16 ...
GTTACCAAAAAGTATCTGTATATAATCAAGTTGATTTCGAAAATGGTAAACGTCCTCAGCTTGTGTCTGTAAGAGCATCTGTCCCAGTTATTCCATTCAGCAATTGGCGCGACCAAGAAGAATTCAATATTATGTTACAGTCTATGTTCATCAATGATGCAGACCGCGATTTGGTTTTGGATTTTGCTAGCCATTTAAAAATCGAAAAAGGCGCAGAAGTACAGGACAATGGCATTAGTCAAATGGCGACGGTTCGCGAAGGCGTGATGAAAAAAGAAATTTACGATCCTGCTTACAAAGGAGAAGTTATTAAACTGGATCCGAAAAAATACGTTTCCGACACCTACTTTGTGGTAGAAGTCATCGATCGCCAGATGGAAAAATCCAAAGCCAACGTCAAAGGCGCATCCATCATCGTAGCCGGCGGTTACGGTATGGGATCGAAAGAAAACTTCGGCATGCTGTTCGACTTGGCGGCTACATTGGGAGCCGAGGTAGGAGCTTCCCGCGCTGCGGTCGATGCCGGATACATCGAGCACGAACGTCAAATCGGACAAACCGGTGTCACGGTTCGTCCCAAGCTCTATATCGCCTGCGGTATCTCTGGGCAGATACAACACATCGCCGGTATGCAAGACAGCTCCATCATCATCTCTATCAACAGCGATCCTAACGCACCTATCAATACGATAGCCGACTATGTGATCACAGGTACGGTCGAAGAAGTAATTCCGAAGCTGATCAAATATTATAAGAAAAACTCCAAATAAAACATATTTTCGATTCTGTCGATAAGACAAAGTCTTGTGACAAATCAAAGATAGAGAGTTAAATTATAATACAATAAATAATACAGAACAATGGCTAATTTTTATTTAGATAACAGTGATCTCAAACATCACTTGAACCACCCGCTCATGAAGAAGCTGGTGGCTTTACGGGAACGGAATTACTCCGATGCCGAAAAATACGACTATGCGCCTTTCAATTTCGAAGACGCCATGGATAGTTATGAAAAAGTGCTCGAAATAGCAGGCGAGATAAGCGGCGAAATCGTTGCAGCCAATGCCGAAGACGTAGACCACGAAGGTCCGCACGTTGTCGACGGACACGTCGTATATGCCAAAGGCACGCAAAAAAACCTCGACGCTCTGGTAAAAGCCGGATTAATGGGTATCTCTATCCCCCGTCGCTACAACGGGCTCAACTTTTCGTTGGTTCCCTACATCATGGCTGCCGACATGGTAAGCCGTGCCGATGCCGGATTCGTAAACATCTGGGGATTGCAAGACTGCGCCGAAACCATTTACGAATTTGCCAATGAAGAACAAAAGCAAAAATACCTGCCGCGCGTTTGCGCCGGCGAAACTATGGCGATGGACCTCACCGAACCCGATGCCGGTTCCGACCTTCAGGCAGTGATGCTGAAAGCAACTTACAGCGAAAAAGACGGATGCTGGCTGCTGAACGGTGTGAAACGTTTCATCACCAACGGCGACGCAGATATCCATCTGGTACTTGCCCGTTCGGAAGAAGGAACCAGAGATGGTCGTGGTCTGTCTATGTTCATCTATGACAAACGTCAGGGCGGTGTTGATGTACGCCGTATCGAACATAAGTTAGGTATTCACGGTTCTCCTACCTGCGAACTGGTTTATAAGAATGCAAAAGCCGAACTTTGCGGTGACCGCAAACTCGGTCTGATCAAATACGTAATGGCATTGATGAACGGTGCCCGTCTGGGTATCGCCGCACAATCGGTAGGATTGAGCCAGGCTGCTTACAACGAAGGACTGGCGTATGCCAAAGACCGCAAGCAGTTCGGAAAAGCAATTATCGAGTTCCCTGCCGTATACGACATGCTGGCCATTATGAAAGGAAAACTGGATGCCGGACGTGCACTGCTTTATCAGACAGCCCGCTACGTAGACATCTACAAAGCACTGGATGACATCTCCCGCGAACGCAAACTGACTCCGGAAGAACGTCTGGAACAGAAGAAATACGCCAAACTGGCAGACAGCTTCACTCCGCTTGCCAAAGGTATGAACTCTGAATACGCTAATCAGAATGCTTACGACTGTATCCAGATTCACGGAGGTTCGGGCTTCATGATGGAATATGCCTGCCAGCGCATCTACCGCGACGCACGTATCACCAGCATCTACGAAGGTACGACTCAGTTGCAGACTGTAGCTGCTATCCGCTACGTAACCAACGGTTCTTACCTTGCTACCATCCGCGAATTCGAAACCGTTCCCTGCTCACCGGAAATGGAACCGCTGATGTCTCGCCTGAAAAAGATGGCTGACCAGTTCGAAGCCAGCACCAATGCCGTTAAAGAGGCTCAGGATCAGGAACTGCTCGACTTCACAGCCCGCAGACTGATGGAAATGGCTGCTGATATCATCATGTGCCACCTGCTGATTCAGGATGCAAGCAAAGCTGCCGACCTGTTTTCCAAGTCTGCACATGTATATCTGAACTTCGCAGAAGCGGAAGTAACGAAGCATACTAACTTTATCAAGAATATGGATAAAGAAGACTTGGCTTTCTACAAAAAATAACCCGGAAAGGGTGATTCACGATAAAAGCATCCCTTCTAACGAAGCGGATGCTTTTTTTGTCCTCTTCTTTCCAAAGGGAACTTACTAAATCTCACAACATTAGTATTCTCATTGTCCTCAAAAATATCCCCCTCCCATTTCACTCCTTTTTCATTATTATTCAGTACTTTTGTACAAAAAGAGAGTAATAGCAATCTACAACTTATTAAAAGAGGGAAATATGACGTTTAGACTCAGACCTTTACACGAGGATAAGCTACATTTTGCAGATTTATCAAATACACAAATTCTGATACTGGCACTCGAAGCGTCTCAGAAACTTGAATGGAATATCGAAGGAATCGCTCTTCGTGAAGTCATATTTTATGTTCCAATGGGTATGCGTTCCCAAGGAGAAGAAGTGACTTTCACCATCGAAGAAGGAAACAGCGGTGAAATATCCGTCCGCAGTCAATGCGCCTCCGTACAACTGGTAGATTACGGCAAAAATCGCAAGAATATCCAAAAACTACAGGAAACGATGGAAGAGATTAAATCTGCTCTGACACCGGAGGAACTGGCACAAAAAGCCAACGAACTGGAAGAAGAACTCACCCGCCCGCTGACGGAAGAAGAACGGAGGCTTCAGGCAGAAAGCGAAAAAGAGTCGTCTTTCATCCATTTCTTTATCCCCCGGAAAGGATTCATCGCGACACCGGTTCTGATAGACATCAATATCCTTGTCTTCATACTGATGGCAGCTACCGGAGCGGGAATTCTGGAACCTTCCACACTGGCCTTGCTGAACTGGGGCGCCGACTTCGGTCCGCTCACCCTGACCGGTGACTGGTGGCGTGCCGTGACCTGCAACTTTGTGCATATCGGCGCTTTCCATCTGCTGATGAATATGTACGCCTTTATATATATAGGTATCTGGCTGGAACATCTGATAGGTACGCGTCGTATGTTCGTCTCTTATCTGCTGACAGGACTCTGTTCGGCTGTCTTCAGCCTCTATATGCATGCGGAAACGATCAGTACCGGAGCTTCCGGATCGATCTTCGGACTCTACGGTATCTTTCTGGCTTTCCTGCTGTTCCACCGCATCGAGAGGTCGCAGCGGAAGGCTTTGCTGACCAGTATTCTTATCTTCGTAGGCTACAATCTCATCTACGGCATACGGGCCGGAGTAGACAATGCCGCACACATCGGCGGTTTACTCAGCGGATTCCTTTTGGGATTCATCTATGTATTCGGCGAACGGATGAAGAAGCCCGAAGCCGGAAGAACGGTTTCCATCATCGGAGAACTGATCATCTTCAGTGTCTTCCTGTTCAGCTTCCTTGCACTCTGCCGCAATATCCCCTCGACGTATCAGGAAATACGTAACGAATGGAAAAGCGGACTTGTAGAAGCCTATTATAAGGAACAGGAAGAAGAACAGAAAAAAAGCGCCAGCCGCCCGGTGACCGGCAGTCCCCGGAAATCTTCCACTTCCGAACAGTTCCCGTATACTCCCATGTCGGATGAGGATACGTGGCTTTCATGCTATGATGCTGTATCAAAGTTCAGTTGCCAGTATCCTACCAACTGGTACAAGATAACCGGCACGAAAGCGCCGACTCCCGATTCGGAGCCTCCCCTGCTGAAACTCGTCAATGGCGGCAGTCAGCTGACCGTGACCAGCAACAGCTATGATACGCAGGATGAGTTCGAACGTATGAAGAAGCTGCTCCTCACCCTCCCCCGAAATGAGGAAGGAAAGCCCTCGGAGGATTACAAGCAGAGCAAAGTCAACATCAACGGCCTGCCTATGACGAAGACGACCAATCCTTTGCGGATCGGCCACCCCGACGAAAAAGGAGAAGAAATGCAACAAACCGTATTATTGTACTTTCAGGAGAATAAGAGAAGAGTCTTTGCCATCGTCATGCTGGTTGCGGACGAAAAGGCTCAGGCTGATCTGGACGCAATCACGTCCAGTATTCAAATCGAAAAATAAAAGTAAGTATGAAAGCATATATCCAAGTCAAGCAAGTAGGAAAAAGGAAATGCAGCATCGAAAAGATGCCGATCGATTTCCCCACTCCTCCTGCCAGTGTGCAGGAACTGATTGAAGCGGTCGTCTGCTGGCAAGTAAAGGAGTACAACGAACGGCTGCAACAAAGTGAAATGCTGAAATACCTCACCTGTGAAGAGATGGAGGACAAGGCCGCCGCCGGCAAAGTAGGCTTCGAAGCAAACTATAACGGCAGACCGGCTGTGGAAACCGAAGCCATCATCAATGCTTTGCAATCGTATGAAGACGGAATCTTCCGCATCTTTCTGGACGATGCGGAACTCGGAGAATTATCCTCCTCCGTCCAACTGAAAGAAGAATCTACACTTACCTTTATCCGGCTGGCAATGCTGTCAGGAAGACTTTGGTAACTGCAATATAAACTCTAAAAGCTTAAAGTCATGAGAATTACTTACAACGACAAATTGAACAAGCTGCTAAACCCCTATTTGGAGAGTTTACTAAAGGAAAAAACAAGTCTGGAGCCGGAAACGCTTACCCTGTTCGACCTATTCATGGAGGATTTGGACATGGGAGGACGGTATGGTATATTCAGTGAGATACTGGAACCTCGTCTGGAGGAGATCATCCGGGAAGAAAACATCGAAAGCATTGCCAACCTGATGGACGGCAAGCTGCACAAACTGTTCCACTATATGCTGGGCGACGAATTTGCCGCTTTGTTCCGTACTTATCTGCAACTCGAAGCACGCTGCCCGCATACCATCGGATACGACCGCCGCGCCCAGCGCTCCACTCATCCGTCCAACCATCTGGACCACGCCAGAGACGCATGGCTCCAGTTTCTGAAGTTGCGTGCCACCGGATTCTCGGTAGAGGCCATCTTAAAAGGAGGAAATACACCGGAAGATATAGAAGAATTCAGTGGCTATATGAACTCTTCCTACTGGCTGGCTGCCCAAATAGCACAAGGTAACGAAACTGTTATCGAATACCTGCATCAAGTACTGACCAGCGAAAACAACGCTAACCGCCTGCAACGCTGGTATCTCCACGCCATCGCCATCAGCGGACACCGTCCGTTGCTGGAATTGGAAGGCAAACTGCTGCTGGCAGCCAAGCTACAAGAAGGACTGCGCCAAGCCATCGTGGAAACGATGGACGAAGGATGTCCCGAAAGTTACCTCTACCTGTTCTCCATCATCTACAACAACGGACTGCAACGTTTTGCCTCCGTCAAGCGAAGCATCGCCGTATGCACCGGAATCGGCGAACAGGACAGCAGCGAACGGATTACCAACAAGTATGTCGAACTGATCTGGAATTTCCTGAATCATCCCGAAACAGCCCGCAATACCCTGCAAAGCAAGGATACAGTCGAACTTTATCTGGCTTTGTGGAGCATCGGATTCTATGATACTGATGAGATAAGAGTCATCGTGCCGGATATCATCAGAAAGGGTGCCAAGCATCAGATACAGACGTTATTGTACTTCCTGCGCTGTACGCAATCATCTCAAATGAATCATCTGATCAGCAAAGACGCATTCGAAGTGTGGCACGACGACCCAAAAGTCGTGGCGGCCATCCTTCCTCTTTATATGGACGGTCTTTATCTGAGCCGGTATAGCGATAATAAAGAGACTCCCGCACTCAGCGATTATTTTGAAACACCGGAAGAGGCGGTCCGTCACTACGGATATCTGAAACAAGTCTACCAGTCTATTTCCGCCAAGGAAGTCTATTCGCCTTATGTATTCCCGTGGGATTGTGTGGTGCTCACCCGTTCGGATGTAGTCCTCAAAATGGCGTACATCGCATGGATGACCAACGATGCCCGGCTGAGGGAGGAACTTTGCGAGTATCTTCCCGCACTAGAGTCTTACAGCCGTGCCAGCTATATCGGAATCGTCCTGGCCCGTACCGAAAGCAAGGTGGAGCAGGAATATGTGCTGCAATCACTCGGAGACCGTTCGGCAGACATACGGGATGAAGCGTACAAAGTATTGTCCGAAATGTCCCTGTCCCCCGAACAATATCAGAGTATAGAAGAACTGCTCCGTTTCAAATATAGCGAGATGCGTATCAATGCCATCAATCTGCTGATGAAACAGCCGGAAGCACAGCTGGCAGCCAGTATCCGCCGATTGCTGAGCGACAAGAATGCCGAGCGCCGCCTTGCCGGACTGGATATGATGAAGAGCATCCGCAACGTTGATTTCCTGAAAGACAGTTATCAGAAACTCCTGTCCACCGTCAGAGAGATTCAGAAGCCGAACGCCAAAGAAAAGATTCTGATCGAATCGCTGATCGGAGACGGTACGGAACAAAGCCCGACAAGTAACTATACCCGAGAGAATGGCTTCGGGCTATACGATCCGGCGCTTGAAGTCAGCCTGCCTCCGATTACTCCCGATGCCGGATTCAATGTGAAGAAAGCATTTGAGTTTATTCGTTTAGGAAAAGCCAAAGCGATCTTCGACAAGCTGAACAAATATATCGAAAAGCATAAAGAAGACGAATTCACTGATAAATACGGCGAGGTACGTCTGGTGGGCAACAGTGTGTTACTGAACTGGTACAAGCACTACGACGGACTGAATGAACTCGGACTCCCGGAGCTCTGGCAGGATTTCTACCAACAGGAAATCGGAAGTTACGACAAGTTGCTGATGATGAAATTCATGCTGGCATCTACCGGCGCTCCCAATGAAATAGAAGACGACGAGGACGATGAATTTGACGAAGAAGAGCAGGAAGACAAAGAAGCGGCTATCCAATCGCTCAACACGTTCGAACCGCTTATCAATAAGATGTATGCAGGCTTCACTTACCGCGGGTTACAAAAGTCACTCCGCAAGCTGACTTATTACACACAGATAGAGGATATTATCGACGGACTGGCACATGAGTACAGAAATGAAGCAACCTATCAGCAGTTCTCCGTCAATATGCTTTTACAGTTGCTGCCCCTGCTCAATGCGAAGAATATCTTCCGTCAATACACCAATAAGCATACATGGCTCAGAGACAAACAAGAATACGGAGCAAGGGAGATCGTTTATCCGATACATAACAACAAGTTCGTACGCTTCTGGCTTGATGCGCCTCAGCATCCCATCAATGATGCGCTCTTCACCCGTTATTTCACCGTACGCTACCAGCTCTACAAGCTCACCAATTACATGGAACATACTCCCGAACTGGAAGAAACCGAAGTCTACCTGCAAAGTATGGACTTTGCCCACGCATGGATGTTAGGGCTCATTCCTGCCGAAGAAATATACAGAGAACTGATGGGGCGCATCAATTCCCCCACACGCATCAAAGATGTGACTACGGCATTGGACGACCGTTGTCATCCTCTCTTCCATTCGCTGACACAGAAGGTAGTGAACCGGATTCTGGAAATAGAGCTGCAACGGGGAGACTCCGAAACCCAAGTCACCCGCCTGGCTGAAGAACTGCACCGTGTCTACGGAGCGGAAACACTGATCCGCATCCTGCAAGCATTCGGCAAAGACACTTTCATCCGCGACAGTTACAACTGGCGCAACACCAAGCGGGGAGTATTGAGCAGTCTGCTCCATGCCTGTTATCCATCTCCGGACGATGACAGTGATACACTGAAGGAGCTGGCCCGCCAAGCCGACATCAGCCATATACGACTGGTGGAAGCTGCCATGTTCGCCCCGCAATGGCTGGAACTCACCGAAGAAGCGACCGGATGGAAAGGACTGGAAAGCGCCGCTTACTACTTCCATGCCCATACCAGCGAATGTTTCGACGACAAGAAGAAAGCGATCATCGCCCGCTACACCCCGATTGATATAGAAGACCTTCAGGAAGGTGCTTTTGACATCAGCTGGTTCAAGGAGGCTTATAAGACCATCGGCAAGGAACGTTTTGAGGTAGTATACAATGCTGCCAAGTATATTTCGTTAAGCAATACTCATACCCGTGCCCGTAAATTTGCCGATGCCGTCAACGGTAAGACGAAAGCGGCAGATGCAAAAAAAGAAATCATAGCGAAGCGAAATAAAGACCTGCTGATGAGCTACGGGCTGATCCCGTTGGGACGGAAAGCGGATAAAGAATTGCTCGAACGTTATCAGTTCCTGCAAAAGTTCCTGAAAGAAAGCAAGGAATTCGGCGCACAAAGGCAGGAAAGCGAAAAGAAAGCAGTCGCTATCGCCCTGCAAAACCTGGCACGCAACTCCGGTTACGGAGATGTCACCCGCCTGACATGGAGCATGGAGACGGAACTGGTCAAAGAAATCATCCCTTACCTGACCCCTAAAGAAATAGAGGGCGTGGAAGTATACGTGCAGGTCAACAATGAAGGCAAACCGGAAATCAAACAACTAAGAGCCGGAAAAGAACTGAACAGCCTGCCTCCCAAACTGAAAAAGCATCCATACGTGGAAGAACTGAAAGCGGTACACAAAAAACTGAAAGACCAGCACGCCCGTTCGCGTATCATGCTCGAACAGGCAATGGAGGACTGTACCCGTTTTAAGGAAAACGAACTGCGCAAGCTGATGAAGAATCCGGTTATCTGGCCGCTACTGAGAAACCTGGTCTTCACCAGCAACGGCAGAACAGGCTTCTACACCGACGGCCTATTGATAACGGCTGACGGCATCTGTCTTCCGCTCACTCCGAAAGAGGAACTACGCATCGCCCATCCCACAGACCTGTATGCGAGTGGCAACTGGCATGCTTATCAGAAGTTCTTGTTTGACAAAGCTATCCGCCAGCCTTTCAAGCAGGTATTCCGCGAATTGTATCTTCCTACCCCGGAAGAGGAAGATGCTACGCAATCCCGCCGGTATGCCGGAAATCAGATTCAGCCGCAGAAAACGGTTGCCGTACTGAAAGGACGCCGCTGGGTAGCCGATTACGAGGACGGACTTCAGAAGATATACTATAAAGAGAATATTATTGCCACGATTTATGCGATGGCGGACTGGTTCTCTCCTGCCGACATCGAAGCTCCCACGCTGGAATTTGTCTGCTTCCATAACCGCAAGGATTATAAACCGATGAAGATTTCGGAGATTCCGCCCGTGATCTTCTCCGAAGTGATGAGAGACGTGGATCTTGCTGTCAGTGTGGCACATGCCGGAAGTGTAGATCCGGAAACCAGTCATTCTACAATTGAGATGCGCCGTGCATTGGTGGAACTCACGCTGCCTTTGTTCCATTTCAACAACGTGAAGGTAAAAGGAAACTTTGCATACATCGAAGGCAAGTTGGGCAAATACAACATTCATCTGGGCAGCGGTGTTATTCATAAAGAAGGCGGCGCACAAATAGCCGTTCTTCCGGTACACTCGCAAAGTCGCGGACGACTGTTCCTGCCTTTTGTAGATGAAGACCCGAAAACTGCGGAGATACTGACGAAAATCATTTTCTTCGCAGAAGATGACAAGATAAAAGACCCTGGTATCTTAAACCAAATCAAATAGAAAAGAAATGGCAGAAAATTTACTGATCCACACAGGCAGCAAGGAAGAGAAATATCGTGAGCTGCTTCCACAGCTACAAACATTGGTAAGCTCAGAAACGAATCTTATCGCTAACCTGGCGAATATAGCTGCCGCACTGAAGCAGACTTTCCACTTTTTCTGGGTGGGCTTTTATCTGGTGGAAGGCGACGAACTTGTATTAGCACCGTTTCAAGGGCCTATCGCCTGCACACGCATTCGTTTCGGCAGAGGAGTTTGCGGTACGGCATGGAAGGAGGCGCAGACACTGATTGTTCCTGATGTAGAGCAGTTTCCCGGCCATATAGCTTGCAGTTCCAGCTCCAAGTCGGAAATAGTAGTGCCTATTATAAAAGAGGGAAATGTCATCGGAGTGCTGGACATCGACAGCGATACGCTGAATAGCTTTGATGAAACGGATGCACGCTATCTGAGAGAAATCTGTACGTACATCGGATAGCTTTCTTTGTACTGTAACCGTCCTAATAAAACAGAGGCTCCGTTCATATGAATCAGAGCCTCTGTTTACTATAAATAGAGCCTCCGTTTGCACCAAACAGAGGCTTCATTTTACCAGTCTGCTTCTTCTATTTCTTTTTCCCGAAACAGCATGAGTTGTTTGCGGAGAGAAGTAATTTCACGCCTCATCCCTTCCATCCTTTCCAGCATATGATGAATGGCGTCGATGCCTTCCATATTAATGGATAAGTCATAGTACATCCGGCTATAACGTTCCACATCCGGAAGTTCGGAGACAAGCAGATAATGCTCGCCGGCTTCGGTACGTACAGTTATCAAACCACCTTCTTCCAGCATCTCAATGAATGAAGGTTCAATATGACATTTGTGACAGTATTCACTGACAATAATTAATTCGGTCTGCATAGTGCTCATTCATTTTAGTTCATACTCTGTAATTGACGGAACAACTCCTTCTGCGCTTCTGTCAGATTCGTCGGAATCTTGACGGAATAGGTCACTATCAAGTCACCGGATTGTCCTTCCTTCTTATAAACCGGGAATCCCTTACCTTTCAGACGTACTTTCGTACCGTTCTGAGTCTCCGGCTTAATCTTCAGCTTCACTTTACCGTCCAGCGTGTCAACCACTTTTTCACCACCTAATACAGCAGTATAGAGGTCTACTTCCACATCTACGTACAAATCATCACCCAAGCGTTTGAACACAGGGTCTTCGGCAATGACGAAAGTGATATACAAGTCCCCGGCCGGACCTCCGTTCACACCTTCAGCTCCGTAACCTTTCAGTTTAATCACCTGCCCGTCGGCCACACCTGCGGGAATGGTAATACGTACTTGTTTACCATTGACAGTCAATACCTGTTTATGCGTCTGAGCAGCATCACGAAGGGAAAGATGAAGTTCAGCATTAAAGTCCTGTCCACGGAATCCGGCAGAGCCTTGTCCCCTGCCCCGATGTCCGAACATCGATTCGAAGAAATCAGAGAAACCACCGGCATTGCCTCCGGAGAACCCTTCACCACCGCCGGACGAATACCAATACGTTCCGTCACCATCAGAGAATCCCTGACCGCCACCACCGAATCCGCCAAAACCTCCGGCACCTCCAAAGCCACCGGCTTGCTGCCGCGCTTTTTTCTGAGCTTCAAACTCATCGGCATGCTTCTAATGCTCCCCATACTCGTCATACTTCTTACGCTTCTCAGGGTCACTCAGTACTTCATTGGCTTCATTGATTTCCTGAAACTTGTCCTTTGCACTCGGGTCATTAGGGTTCAGGTCAGGATGATACTTACGGGCCAACTTACGAAAAGCCTTTTTTATATCATCCTGAGAAGCACTTTTGTCAACTCCAAGAATCTTATAATAATCTATATAAGCCATGTTTTATGAATTTAATCGTTCATACTTTTATATCGCAAATAACACGCCAATCATGCTTTTGGATATAAGAATTAACAAGGATTAATGAATAAGTAATAGGTAATAAGTATTAGGTATTAAGTATTACACCGTAGCCGTACAGGCAAAGCTTTACGAAGCTACGATTAATACTTAATACTTATTACTTAATACCTAATACCTAATACTTGACATTTCTGGAAGTCAGGCTGTTTCATTCCCAGATCATCCAAGGGGCGTGGTTCGTTATGGTCATTCAGATATACTCTCGGCTTCATGGTGTAAAGAGGGCTGACTACAGATGAGGAATCGTTGCGGTAAGAAGTTTGCACTCCGCCCAGTTCCAGCATGGTAGGAAAGAATGAACAGCTGGAAGATACGTCTTTATCCTTATTCCCGGTCACGGTTTGCCAATGTTCGGGATAAGCTTCCCGATAGGTGTCGGACATCCATATCAGAAACGGAACATGAAGCTGATAGTAAGAAGGAACCGGAGAAGCATGAAGGAACAGATGACGGGAATCGTCAAAAATATCCTCTCCATGATCGGAGGTGTAGAGCATTGCAGCATCCACGTGCTGTTCTTCGAGCATATGAATCAGACGTGACAGAAAGCCATCTGTATAGCGGATGGTGTTATCATAGGCATTCACCAGGTTATCACGGTACTTCACTTCCGCTTCTACCGGATAATCGGGCAGAAAGAAAGCGTCTTCCGACGGATAACGTTCACGATAATTGAAATGTGAACCGTATGTATGAAGTACGATAAACTGTTTCTGATTTCCCTTGGATAATTCTTTCGCTACTAATGCCAGCAGTTCATCATCAGAAGGATTGTAGGCGGAATCCAGCGAATCTTCTTTTATAAAATCGAATGTATCGGCTTCCTTTCCGAAGAAATCGATAAAGGAATGATTATAGCGCTGGTTGGAGAAAAAGGCTGTCTGATAACCTGCCTCCTTAAAGGCCGTGATGATTCCTTTTTGATG
>ERZ1106944.905-NODE-905-length-12714-cov-18.077810_pt1 | contig 12714 bp, 7 predicted proteins | sample MGYA00403672_ERZ1106944 | MGnify/ENA primary metagenome ERZ1106944 (study PRJEB35170, sample SAMEA104062454) | human gut metagenome | biome: human gut; feature: human-associated habitat; material: faeces | place: Denmark | collected 2012-10-16 ...
TTTCTTTCCTCACGCTCCGGATGAAGAACTGTCCGACCATGCCCGACCTTGACAGGCAGGACTATGTTATTCTTAACTCGACTGTCAACGTGCCAAAAGCCATTGACGTGCTATACCCGTATGAACGTATCCACTGTATGCTTGACAATGACGAGACGGGATATAAGGCGACACGGGCTATCGAATTGGAATACTCCTACCGTGTGCGTGACTTCTCGCACAATTACAGGGGGTATTCGGACTTGAACGATTACCTGTGCGGCAGGAAGCAGGAACAGAAAAACGCAGCCAGCCAAGTACAGGAAATAAAGCAGAAAACCGGACAACGTGCCGCCCCAAGACAAAAGAAGGGCAGGGGCATTTAATCCGGCAGGATTGCCAGCGGCTGGCGGTTTCATAGGGAGAGCAAGGTTATGTTTCGGTAGACCGAAACCACCTTGCTTTGCTCACCGCAAAGGAAACCGCTCCCGTTGGTCGCAATTTCTAAGACATCATTTAAAAGTAAAAAGGCATGAAAAAGATACAGGACAAGCCGGGCGGTCGTCCGGCAAAGAAACGGACGGAAAAGCAGAAAAAGGTAGTCAGCACGAAGCTGACCGAGTTGCAGTATTACGCCATCAGGAAGCGAGCCGGGGAAGCCGGGGTGCGCATCAGTGAATATGTCCGGCAAGCAGTTATTTCGGCAGAGGTCATACCCCGGCTGAACAGGCAGGATGCAGATGCTATCCGCAAGCTGGTAGGGGAAGCCAACAACATCAACCAGCTGGCGCATAGGGCAAATGCCGGAGGTTTTGCATTGGTGGCGGTGGAATTGGTGAAACTCAAAGATAGGATTGTTGAAATCATAAACCATTTGTCGGATGATTGGAAAAATAAAAAAAGGAAGCGGTTTTAAGGGTTGTGTGAACTATGTGCTTGGTAAGGAGCAGGCGGTTTTGCTTCATGCGGATGGGGTTCTGACCGAGAGCCGGAGCGATATAATCCGCAGTTTCTGTATGCAGACCGGGATGAATCCCGACTTGAAAAAGCCGGTTGGACATATTGCACTAAGTTATTCGGCAGTGGACGCACCCAAATTGACAGACGAGAAGATGGTACAGCTTGCACAGGAGTATATGCGTGAAATGAAAATCACCGATACGCAGTACATCATCGTGCGCCATCAAGACCGGGAGCATCCACACGTGCATATCGTGTTCAACCGTATAGACAACAACGGCAAGACCATTTCGGACAGGAACGATATGTACCGTAACGAACAGGTATGCAAGAAGCTGAAAGCCAAACATGGGCTTTATTTCGCCAAGGGGAAAGAGCAGGTGAAACAGCACCGATTGAAAGAGCCGGACAAGTCGAAATACGAGATTTACACGGCTGTGAAAAATGAAATCGGCAAATCCCGCAACTGGCAGCAGTTGCAGCACAGGTTAGCGGAAAAGGGTATCACTATCCAGTTCAAACGAAAGGGACAGACCGATGAAATACAGGGCATATCCTTTTCCAAAGGAGAATACACGTTCAAAGGCTCGGAGATAGACCGCAGTTTCAGTTTTTCCAAACTGGATAGATATTTCGGAGATACAGGTTTGAATGTTGCCGAAAGTCAACGGCAAACAGCTTTCGCACCCATTCGGGAACAAATACCCACACGGAGTAACGCAGAAAGTCCGTTTATAAGCGGTTCGCTCGGTCTGTTTTTTGCATCACCGTCCCCGGTGGATGAAGAGCCGAACTTGAATTTGAGAAAGAAGAAGAAAAAGAAAAAACGACTTAAATTGTAAAGACATGGAAGACAACTTGATTTTAGAGGGGCTTCTCTCTATGGTAACAGAACTGAAAGAGAAGTTGGAAGCGCAGGTAACGCCAGCCAGCCGGGAGGAAACTCTCGAACGGTTTGGAGCGATTGAACAGGCATTGTCGAGGCTGCATAGTAATCCGGCTGTTCCTGTGGAGAAGTTGCAGACTATCCAAAGTCAACTTGACGATGTACGGAACAAGATGCAAGGTCAGCAGCAGCATATCGAGGACACCAAGAGAATATCATTGGAAATCTATCGTAATTTTAAAATAATGGTTGATACCTTGAATTCCTACAAGACGGATAAAGAGGAAGTTGCCCCCTTGCCGTTCTATCAACGGATTTGCAACAAGGTTACTTCTTGGATTCGTCCGGGATTGTTTATTTTTTCGGCAGTGCTGGTTCTCTGTTCCGCTTCCATATGGTTAAATATCCGTTTGGCTACACGGATGCAGCAGTTACAGGACAATGATATGAAATACCGTTATTTGCTGATGCAGGGTTGGGCAAACGGAGAAGTCCTTGATATACTGGAAACCAAATTCAACTGGCAGAGGGACAATGATTTCATTCAAATTCTGACCGATTCTGTGATAGATTTTGAATATCGCAGCAAGAAACAGGCGGAAGCATTGGAACGTGCAAGGCTGTTGAACGAGCAAGCCGAACAGCTAAAGAAAGAAGCCGATAAGTTGGGTAAACCATAAACGAAGTAAAGCTGGAGTGATGAAATGAAAACTTTCTTACTCCAGCTATTTCGTTTTTGATATGTAATTTTGTGCTTAGCTTACTAATCAACAATTTCAAAACGCACCAGCATGGAATAGTCCTTTTTAATGGTACGGAAATTGTCGAATGAGGCAACATTCGATGATAGGACATTGCTTTGCGCTATCGGAAAAGCATTACCGCTATCTTTTTCCACAATGCGTATGACATTGCCTAATCTTTTACCCAAGGCTTCAACCAAATAAGTAGCTTTTCGCTGTGCAGCTTTTAGTGCTTCTATCTTTCCTTTTTGGTGATATGCCAACATATCTTTATTTTCCAATTCACCGATGCGCATCGTATTAATGCCTTTCGTATCTATGTGCTTGATTATTTCATCTATCTGTTTGAAATCAGTCAGTGTAATATCAAATTGCTTGGATATTAAAAAATCCTGTCCTTGCTTTCGCCAATAATCGCCAATCTCTTGTGTACGGATTACATCTTGCGTAATACCTACTTCGGAAAGTTTCTTTCGCAATCCTTGTTCTATTTGTGATAATGGCACTTTGGTGTGATACTCTTCGGGCTTAGACTTTCCATCAAATTCTTCCTCGAAGTATTCACGAATTTCAATGATGTAGTGAATTTTGTCCGGCATGATTTCTATTTCCGATGTACCTGTCACTTCAATGTAGTGTTCATTAACTTCTTGCGCTTGCGCAGTTAGAACCATAAAGAAGACAATAGCGGATAAAAATAGTTTTGTTTTCATGATGGTTAGGTATTTATTTGTTTTTAATCAGTTAAACGCCTGTTTTTCTTATCTATATAAAACCAAGTTTCGCTTTCCCAATAATGTTTTTCTCCGTCTGATTCAGGAACTACCTTTCGTTCACCTTTTAAAGTTGCTTTGGTTTTTCCTCCTTTAAATGGGTAGGCAAACTTAAATTGAGGTTCAATTATTACATTACCTAATGAATCGGCAAAACCTACCAATCCATCCTCGTCCATTATACGGAAAAGCCCTTCTTGTATGTAGTCGGGACCATTATCATATTTGAATACATAGAAAAGTTCTTTGCCCGCATCATTGATGCAGATTATTCGAGCGTCCTTTGGCTTGTTCTCATAAACAAAACCTATTTTTTTGATAGTATCTGTTTGACAGTATCTGTACTTGCCGTATGGCACAATGGTATCGCCCCGTTCATTCAGATAACAGACCGGAACACCCACCTCCAAATAAGGCTCTGTGGTATGGGCAGTCAGTGTGGCGTCATATCGCATCAGAATTGGAGTGTCACAAGAACTGTAGCCGATTATCAAAACATCAGTATGAGGGTTGATAGGAGTTGTCGGTCTATCCAATTTAAATTGAAAAACAAGAGTGTCCTTTGGGGCTGGTAAAGTTATAGAAATACCCGTTACAGCATTGAATGCATTTAGTGCAGCTCTTTTGAATTTTCGGTTGTTACACGAAATAACTTGGGGGTTGGTAATATATCCGTTACCATCTAATTTATATGTAACATAGACCATCCCTTCTCGATTCTTTTTCTGTAATTTAGGTGGATACTTACATGATTTGCTTAGAGTTTTGATAAGCCAATTATAGTTATTAACTTCATTTTTTGTTGGACTATCATTCTTGAATAAAACAGGTACAGTCCAAACAGAGTTCCGATATTCACCTTTACCATGAAAATTGATGGTAGGAGTCCACCGTGGCATACCTTTTATGATTTGCAATACTTGGTTGTCCCATTCTTGTATGCCACAACCTCGTAAGGTCTCTACCTTTATTATTTCTCCGTAAGAATCAATGCGTATCGTATAAATCCCTTTGATTTCTTTTTTACCGTTTAATAGATTGGAATCGTATGTTAGGCGTTCATTAATGTAGTTGGTAATTGCATACGGATTTACTTTTTCAAAATAAGACACAGCTTCCCATTCCACAAAACTTTGTTTCAATTCTTCTTCCCTAACGCTGTCCGCCTTTACCCTATCCCTATAATGTTGGGGCAGGAAAGGGACATATACCGTATAAAGACACTCCATTCGTTTGCCGTTTTTGTTCCTGCAAGGCAGGCAGTGTGGAAGTTCTTTGGTCAGTCTGATGACCTCTTTGTCAAAATCTTCATGGATGGTCGTCAAAATGGTATTCCAGCGTGGTAGCCCTAATGTGTCAAGAGCAAACATCACTACGGAATAACCTGCCACATTCTTTTTTAGCAACTCTTCTGGGTATTTCATTTGGGAAACATAGTATTTTGTCAAATCGTAATCCCATACCGCCCATCGGGGAGGTTCTATCGTGGATAAATCTTTAATTGGTTCTCCGGTTATTTTAGCAACACCTTTATTCCAAATATCCTCTTTACGCCAAATACTATCCAAGCGTTCTTCGTTCTGCCTTTGTCCTTGAACACTGTTATCTGTTGTACATCTGACAGGTGTAACTCCGATTGTCAAACTTTCCGGCAGATATTGGAGAACCAACGTACTATCTGTCAGTTCTTGAATAATGTAATTCTTTTGAAAAGATTTTATTGTATCTCCATGCAAAGAGTAAGAATCGCATATTTCAGTTTGTTTTTCATCATATAGAAAGGTCTGTTTCCATCCAGCGCTGCGGAATTCCATTTCCATAGCATAGTGTTTGTCTTTGGGAAGTTGCACTTTCCATATTTTATTCTCTAATAAAGCAGACATATCTGCCGAATTCTTGTCTTGGGCTAAAAGTGGGCTGACAAGATTGAGAGAAAATATAAATAATATGGATAGAAAATATTTCATTCAACCAATTATATAAACAACATCCAAATATAATGTAAATGAGTAATAGAATAGCGTATTAAATAATTTATTTCTTCCTGTATTTGAATGAATTAACTTTTAATACTCAAGTAAAAATCAGTACATTTACAAGTTTAGTTCATACCTTTGTTTATATATCCAAAACGGACTAAACCTATTTTTTGTCGGCAGATTATATGTTGCTGGCGAAAAGAAAAACAGTATTCTTCTTTTCGCCAGTATTACTTTTTATGATAGGTTAGTAATTTGAGGAAGCAATGAACTCCTTTATTTCTTCCTCGCTTGGAAGTTCTATCATGTACTTCTGTACGAAGATATTCGGGTCTAATCCGGCAGTGGCATACTTAACCAATGTATCTCCCTTTTCTGTGCAAAGCAGAATACCGATAGGCGGATTATCATCCGGCTGCATCACTTCCGCCTTGAAATAGTTCAGATACATATTCAGTTGCGAAGCATACTCATGGCGGAACTTGTCTATCTTCAATTCCACAATAACATGGCACTTCAAGATGCGGTGATAGAACACAAGGTCGGCAAAGAAATAGTCCTCATCAATCAAGATACGCTTTTGCCGAGCTTCAAAACAGAATCCATGCCCCATTTCCAGCAGGAAGTGTTGTAGGTTGTCAAGAATGGATTGCTCCAAGTCGTTTTCTGTTACTAAGGCTCGTTCATTCAATCCTAAGAACTCTAAAGTAACAGGGGTGTTGATAACATCTTTAGGTTGTAATAGGGTTGCTTGTTGCTGGACTAAAGCGGAGAGGGCTTCTTTGTTCTTGGATAGTCCGCTACGTTCATAGTATAAAGACGCTATTTGCCGTTCCAGTTCTCTTGCAGACCAACAGCCACGTATTGCTTCCATTTCATAGAAAGCACGCTTTGTCGGATTTTCGATTTTGGAGATGAACTTTAAGTGAGAATAAGGTAATTTATTGAACAACCTTTCAGCAGGAATACTCCACTTATTATATTGTATTTCTGATGTTTGTAATTCGGCACACACTGAGTGCCGAATTGGTTCCGTGAATTCGGCGGACAGCGTGTGCCGAATTTCATTTCCTGCCATGATGTAGTGTAATACTTGTTCTTTCAGTTGTGGATAAACAAGGTACAGCCGCCTAAATTCACGGAATCTACGTTCATTCAGACCTTTTGTTTTCAGCCGTTGTTCCAGCTTTTTCAACAGTTGTTCACCGTATGCGGCACGGTCTTTTCCGTTCTGCTCAAATTCCACGATATAGCACCCCATAAGCCAGTTACGGGAAGTAAGTGCAAGGTTTACAGCGTGTGCGGCTTGTGCCTGCAACGTGTTCTGTATCGTACTGATATGTTTTACTAATGCTTCAAAGTCCATAGTTACAAAGATAAGTCTTTTGTGGTTAAAACTTTAGTTCGGGTAGGCTGTTTATTGCTTCCTCTTTCAATTTATCCACGGCACGGGTGTATTTCTCGGTATGCTTCAATCCGCTGTGCCCTAAAAGACTGGCTACCGTCTTGATATTTGCCCCATTGTTCAGAATGTTCACGGCAAACGAATGGCGGGCGCAATGCCAGCTTATATGCTTGTCTATTCCGGCTCTCTTTACCCAACGTTTTACTGATTTGCAGCAGCTTTCGTATGTAGGCAAATCGAATATCAAACAGTTCTTATCTGCCGGAGCTTCGCCAATAATGGATAATAGACCGTCATTCAAGGGGATAACCACACCGCTACTGGCTGAATGTCCCTTGGTCTTGCTTTGCTCGAATTTCAATAATCGGTTGGCATAATCCACATTTTTATAAGTAAGGTCTTTTACATCACAGAAGCGCAGACCGCAATACAGACAAAAGATAAACGCTCGTCTGATTGTGGGGTTTTCGTTGTCATAATGACAAGCTATCAGCTTTTGTATTTCTTCGGGAGAAAGCACATCTTTTCGAAGCATTTGGCTATCCACTTTACAGGTAACACTTTTACATGGGTCTTTCAACATTACATCATGGTCAATCGCATATCGAATAACTTTCTTGAAACGCTGGTAAATGCTTTTAGCACCTTCACCCACACTTCGGGATTGCAAATAGGCTACAAACTGCTCCATCATTTCTTTGGTGATAAGTTCCGGTTTGATACTAAACTCATTCATGGGGTATTGCTCTTTTAAGAAGTCCTTAAAACGGCTAAGCGCAATTTGCACCATGCGAATATCTTTCTTGGTATAGCTATTGATATAGGCTTGAAAGTAGTCCAAGAAATTAACAGCCCTGTCTTTCTTTAAGCGGTAACCCAACATGCTTTCTTTAAACTCCTGTTCACGCTCTGCACGTATGCGCATGGCGAGTTCCAAAGTTTCCTTGTTCTGTTGCCGTTCCGCAGGAGTACGGGGTTTGTCTATCAGATACAGGCTAAGGTTTTCTTTTCGCCTGTTATGCTTTACTGCAAACTTGGGCTTGCCTTGCATTTTCCCACTATCGTAATACACCTGATTACCGTTTTCATCCAATACGGGCTTTTCCTCTCTACCTAAATAATACTCTAAGTAAAGGCTTATTTCTACCGTCCGAGAGCTTATTTTGCTCCAACTTGGGGTTCTCTTTCGTTTTATTTTCTAACTTTGCCATTGTTTAGAGGTTTTATCCCGATTTAGGTACCGTAACCGGGTAATTACACTAAATAGTTGATTTTCTTTTGTTTTCCGATATTGCAAAGGTACAAAAGAAAATGAGATTTCAAAGTGTACTAAAAGTGTACTGAATAACAGAAAACGGGCAAAATAGGGCAAAAATGGAGAAAACAGGAGATGTGCAAATGGTTGATAATGAGTAGAATAAACTCTTTTTGTTTTCCTGTGATTTCTATGGTTTGTATCAGGTCTGGGTACAAGAGATCCTGACAATATTGATTGTCAGGATTTTCTCTTTTATAGAGCGGACAAATCCTTTAATAGTTTGATAAAGCAATGAAAGCTTTTCTGGTTCCGTTTGCACGGCGGGCGGTTCTTAGCTTGGAATATAAACTTAGTAAGATGCTAATATTATGATGAAGAGTCAGAATTCGGCAATTGGTCGATCGCATGTTGTTTGGCTGGATGTGGTACGTTTTGTTGCCATGTTTACCGTGGTTTGTTGCCATAGTGCAGATCCGTTTAACTTTTATCCGGGTGAACCACCAGCTAATATCGATCAGATTAAGTTCTGGGGAGCAGCTTATGGATCGTTTCTCCGTCCTTGTGTCCCCCTGTTTGTGATGATTACGGGAGCCTTGCTGTTGCCATTGAAGGACGATACTTCCGTCTTTTATAAAAAAAGGATCAGCCGTGTCTTTTGGCCTTTCCTGATTTGGTCTGTGCTTTATAACCTGTTTCCTTGGATAACCGGACTGCTAGGCTTGTCACCGGAGGTGATCTTGGACTTTTTCCCCTATTCGGGCGAAGAAGTGGCTCGTCAGTCATTGGATGTTTCCTTGAGATATATTGCGGAGATCCCATTGAATTTCTCGATTGTAGATGTGCATATGTGGTATATCTATCTATTGATCGGGTTATATTTGTACTTGCCTGTTTTCTCTGCCTGGGTGGAAAAAGCCTCTGAAAAGGCCAAGCTATGGTTTTTGCTGGCCTGGGGCGTGTCGACACTGTTGCCTTATTACTATCAGTTCGTTTCACCTTATGTATGGGGAGGCTGTTCCTGGAACTCCTTCAATATGTTGTATTATTTTGCCGGGTTCAACGGCTATCTGCTTTTAGGACATTACCTGCGCAATCACGACTGGAGTCTGAATAAAATCTTGTTGGTCGGGATCCCGATGTTTTTGATCGGCTATGTCGTAACTTTTTTCGGTTTCCGCTATGTAACCGCTCTGCCGGAATACAGCGAAGAATTGCTGGAACTTTTCTTTACCTATTGTTCTCTTAACGTCGTGATGATGACGGTCCCCGTTTTCCTATTGATGAAAAAGGTGGATGTGCGATCCGAAAAGATCAAGAGTTTGCTGGCAAACTTGACGACTTGTGGGTTCGGAATCTATATGGTGCATTATTTCTTTACCGGTCCGGGTGTCGTTCTGATGCGTGCCTTGCATGTACCGGTGGCTTTACAGATACCTGCCGCCGCGGTTGTCGCATTTGCCATTTCCTGGTTGATCGTAGCTTCCATTTATCGATTGATGGGGAAGAATGCCAGGTATGTAGTAGGGTAACTTTATACTGTAATAAAGTAAAGCTATTCAAGTCGATGTGCCTATGTGTCAGGAAGGATGTGTGGGTAATTTTTGAACAGCATCTTCTCAGATGGTCGTCGAATGCTTGGGGGGAGCTCAAAGTTAAGTCAGAAGAAAAAATGCTCGATTTTCTGGTTGACACTCCCTTATTATCCGTCTTAGCATTGGCTTGATGTCAATGATCGTATCCTGGCTAATGGGACGTTTTTGCCATAATGTGGCTCAAATACAAGCATATTAGGTCCTTGAAATGAAAAAATGCTGTACATTTGCAGGTATAGTCTAATAACAACGGGATAATGATGCTAAATGGCAAGTTGATAATCGACGAACTGCTGATAATTTTATTTGTTTTTACTCTTTCTCTTTTCCCTGTGGAGGCAAGGACGACAAGCGGCAATGGTCAGAAGGTTTTGGTCATTAGCTCTTATTCTCCGATCAAGGAAGAGGGAAACCATCTGATTGCGTCTTTCATAGATCAGATGCAGGTAGATTCGGAAGCGAAAATATTTGTTGAGTATATGGACTGCGAGGCTTCTCCCGTCTTTGAAACCTGGGTCGGATGGATGCGGCAGCTTTTTGCTGCCTATAAGGTAAAACCGGATGTGGTCGTGCTGCTAGGCAATGAGGCTTGGTCTTCCTATCGGGTCACTTGTGTGGATAGCTGGCATGAGATTCCTGTCGTGTTGGGTTATGTGAAAGGAGCCTTCATTGATTATGAGAATAAAGACAAGAAGCTGTTTTCGGTTGCCGATATGATGCCGATGAAAGAGTCGTTCGGCGATTTCAGAATAACGGGATATTCCTATAAGGACTTTGTCATTGAGAACCTGTCGCTGATAAAACAACTTCAGCCACATATCCGCAAAGTGGCGTTTTGTTATGACAATCGTTATAATATGGCGTTTTTCGAGTCTTATATCAACGATCTTTTCGAGCAGATCGATTCGCTCGACCTTCGCTATATGGATGGCTGTAAGCTGTCTACTCCCCAACTACTCGATTCGATTGCCTGTATGGATGATTCCTATGCCATCTTATCGGCGGGATGGTATACCGATGCCCTTCAATATCCCCATGCACATTCGATGCTCCACAATGAGCTGGCACGTTATACGTCCAAGCCGGTTTATCAGGTTTTGGATCAGGGCACGTCGAACATGAATTACATTGGTGGCTATTTTATTTCCGGAGAGGATTTGGGTAAGGACTTGGCTTTGCTGACTCATTGTGTTCTGACGAAAGGATTCGAAAATAGTCCGGCTTTTCAGTTCACTCCTTCACTTCCCAATTACTATATCAACTATCCGACGCTCGTAGCTTCAGGGATCGACCCCTCGTTGTTGCCTGAAAATACGGTGTTCTATAACGAAGAACCTTCATTATGGCAAGAACATCCGATAGAAGTGATCCTGTTTGTCTGTTTGGTTATTTTGATGGTGGTTATCTTTATTGGTATCTTAAATTACAGGAAACGAAAGGAAGACGCTTACAAGACGGCAAATACCAAAATGATGGAACTTTTGAGCCGGATGCCGGACATGGCAACCATCTATGACTTCGATCTGAATATAGTGGATATCGTGAACCCTGATAATCACAATTGGAAAGATGTCGACACGAGATGCCAGATAGGGAAGAATCTGAAGGATCTTCATCTTGAATATCCGCAGGCTAAAGAGATGCTGGATGAAATTATCTTGCATGTGAAGCGGACAGTCGAAACGGGTGAGGTGACTGTCTTTAATTGCAAGTACGGGAAAAAGGATCGGATCAAATATACAAAGGCACGTGTTGTGCCGTTTGAGAATAATTCGGTTATCTGCTTTACCCATGACGTGACTCCTTATGTCGTTGCCGAAAAGGAAATCCTACGTTTGAAAACATTCCTGCAATCGATCATGGATAATCTGCCGGTAGGATTGTTTATCAAGGATGTGAGTAATGAGTACCGCTATCTGTTCTACAACAACAAAGTCTCCGAATTTTATAAAGAGGCCTTTGATTGTATGTTGGGGAAGAATGATTTTGAAGTGAACGATTTGAAAGCTTCTCTTTTCAGGGAAGAAGATAACCGGGTGCTGCAAAGCGACAAGCCGATTTCTTTTAACCGGGTATTGTTTGATGAAGAAACCGGGTTACCTGTCCGTTGGGCTGTTACTACTAAGACGCGCTTGGAAGATAAAGAGGGAAACCTATATATTGTTGCTACAATGGTTGATACGACGGATATTCGTAGGAATGAACTCGAGCTTGATGATATACGCCGGGAATTGTCCGTTGCCCTTGATGCCGGTTCCCTGTCGGCTTGGTGCTATGATGTGCAGAAGGATACATTCACCTCTCTTTACCGGAAGACGCTTGCCAACGATGGTTTGAGCAATAAAGGTGCACTGGATTTATTGCATCCGGACGATAAAGAAAAATACAGTCGGTTTATGTCTCGCCTGTCCAGGGGAGTAGAAAACAAACTGAGGGAAGTGTTTCGCTTCCGGCGGGGTGAAGGCTATGATTGGTTCGAAACCTATGCAATCGGGTTGAAGTCGGAAAAGACTGGCGAGGTCGAACAGATTATCGGGACGGAAAGAAATATAACGGGTGAGATGAAGAGACGGCAGGAACTTGAAGAGAACAAACTACAGTTGGATTTCACTCTTGATGCTGCTCAGATTATCTCGTGGGAGTACAATCCGGATACTCGGATTTTCTACTCGCCGCGGTCTACCGTGTTCGAAGGAATGACAATTTCGTTGGATGAGTATCTTTCGTTCGTAGATCTCGAAGACCGTGATTTGCTTCGGAAAGGTTTGGAAGACCTTGCCTGTGGAAAGATCCATGTGATGGAGGTCCAGATTAGGACAATGGTCCCAGCACTGGGAGATCGCTGGTTCGAGATGCATGCCGTTCCCTATGGACGGAATGAAAATGGAAAGATACGTAAGCTCATCGGGTTGAGGCGCGATATTACGGACTTGAAGATGACGAACGAACTGATCCGCCTGCGTAATAAGGCGGAGGAGGCCAATCGGTTGAAAAGCGCTTTCCTGGCCAATATGAGCCATGAGATACGAACGCCCCTAAACGCGATTGTCGGCTTCTCGAACCTGATTGCGATGGCGGAAGAGCCGGATGAGATCGGTGAATATGTCAAGATCATCGAGACGAATAATGAGCTTTTGCT
>ERZ1106944.922-NODE-922-length-12481-cov-6.075809_pt1 | contig 12481 bp, 9 predicted proteins | sample MGYA00403672_ERZ1106944 | MGnify/ENA primary metagenome ERZ1106944 (study PRJEB35170, sample SAMEA104062454) | human gut metagenome | biome: human gut; feature: human-associated habitat; material: faeces | place: Denmark | collected 2012-10-16 ...
ATAATTATAAAATCTAAGGTCAGATCACTGTCCATGTAAGTAAATACTCCTTTTTATGAGATACAATTCTGCACATGAGAAAATTGAAATATTACTCTTTAGTATATCATATTCGAATCATATATGGTAAATAGCACAAAAAAAGGAGGGTAGCACCCCTCCTTTTTTGTTTGCGTGAAAACGTGTCACATATTGATTTCCTTTTTTATATATTACATGATTATCTAATGTTTGTAAATGGTACCATATCTTAATTCTTTGGTTATATAAGTATATGTTATATACTATAAATGTTACCGCCCCATACTGGTAACAGAAAGGGGGTGTATTAAAATGTTCGAAATACTTATTTCTTTCACAATATCTATCGTAGCAGGTATAACGTGCTATTATATCTGCAAGTGGCTAGATAGATATTAGGCCGGTAACTAGCACAAAAAGAGGAGGGGTGCCACCCTCCTCTTTTGTTTTGCGTGCATTAAAATGTTTGCAAAATACTTATTTCTTCATCTAATATTATATTACACAATTTACCATTATTTGTAAATGGTCAGTAATTGTTATAAAAAGCAGGATGGCAACCCTGCTTTTTTTAGGGTCTATTTTTCCTTAGTTTGGCTGAATAACCAGTCTCTAATGCCTTCGATATTATAAGCTACAGACCATGTGTACATGTGGTTGCCATCTTTAAATACCGTGTAATTAATAGGAGCCTTTTGATCGACTGTAGCTTTCACCAATGCGTCGAATTGTTCCGGTGTAGAATGGCTATCCCACATAGGAGAGGTTGCAATTTTAGTGCCTAAGTCGGCCCAATTTTTAGTAGCTGTATTCATGCCAGGATATGCTTTATCATCGCCTTCGGATACGAGTATCCACAATTTTTTATCCTTTAATACTTTCATTTCCTCCGTATTCCATTGGCATGCTACGAGGAATTGAGCCGTAAATAAATCAGGATGTTTGTCGCTAATGGCGATGTTTGCCATACCACCTTGAGACTGACCAGAACCGTAAATTCGGTTCTTATCAATTGGATACGTAGCGATGACATGATGTAATAGATTATCTACTAAGGTAAGACCTGGAGTCCATTCATTTTTATCGGTAGTCATCATACCAAGTGTATCTACTAAATCTTGAGTGTATTGAGGGGCAACGATGATGGCTTCATGTTTTGCTTGTTCCTCAGGGCTAGCGAAAACAGTAGCACCATTACCTTGGAATAGTACCGTGCGATTATCATTAATATTGGCACTGGAGTCAGCTATGAAGAAATATAGAGGATATTGTTTTGATGTATCATAGTTTTTCGGTAAAAATACATTGTAAGGAATGCTATTACCCGTAGTTGGATCTGTGTAAATATATGTTTTAAACTCATCCATAATAGTAGATGCCGTAGATGTATTGATTACACTCGTTTGTGAAGGGCCGTATATAGTACCTGTTTTAGTCACTACCGGTTGAACTTGTGTGACTGTAACGTTTAAATTAGGCAATTTACGATCGGAACGCAGCGGTGCATCGACGCCTACAGCACCATTATTTTTAGGTTTATTAGGGCGTGGTGCTAATACGAATGGTGTAGAGTTTTCATATTCAAATTCTACTACAACGTATTGATCAGCTGTTGTAGCTTTGGAATTTTTGTCTTTTTTACTAGTTTTGACTGTATTTGTTTGTCCTACTGTTGTATCTATTTGAGGTGCACCATTGTGCAAACCTTTAGCTGTAGATTTGTAATTTTCTTTCAGTTCAGGCACAGAATTAGTATAGATATTGTTGATTGTTTTGCCTTCGACTGTGAAAGTATTGAGCGCTAGTGCACTTTCTTGGATTGCTTCTGGATATTTGATGATGATAGCCACTATTTTTTCACCATCACCATAAATTTTTGGCATTGCCGTTACAGATTGCATGCCGTACGCTTCTGTTTGATGAGTCTTAACTTCAGAGGTAGCTGTGGTAGAGTTTGTACTAGAAATAGTAGTAGCCATGTCCGTTGCAGCTAGTACATTTGTTGTAGAAAGTGTGCCTAGCACAAGAGCCATTAATAAGATTTTATTCATTATATCTCCTTATTTTACAGCGTTTATCAAAATATTGATTAAAGTATATAATAAAATTAAATTTAGTGCAATTTATTAGAATTCGTGTAATTTATAATTACATATATTAGATAGATAATCTTTATTTATTTATTGAATAGGTAATCTTTATTATTGATAGATAAATATAATGTAGTAGGAAATTAGTAGTAGATTTTGTAAGATAGTATAATAGAAAAAATAACAATATAACATAGCGCAATATTTACGATAGTTGGGAGTGTATCAATGGCAACCGACCAAGAATGGGAAAGTATATTACAAATAAAAACAGCAGGTCGTGATGATAGCCGTTCGGATGCAGAGCATCATCCGTATGAGCCAACGGACTATTGCGTTCTTGAGCGCCTTGCCAATAGCGGTTATATTACGAAACAAAATACCCTCATTGATTACGGCAGTGGCAAGGGGCGCGTTAGCATATTTATGGCTAATCAGACGCGGTGCCATTCCATTGGTATCGAATACGATGAACGTTTGTATGAACGGGCCATCGTAAATGGTGAAAGCCCAGCTGCCAAGAACCGCGTATCCTTTGTCCTAGGCGATGCTGCTACCTATACATTACCAGACAATGCAGATCGATGCTTTTTCTTTAACCCCTTTGCACTTCATACCATTAAACGCGTACTAGGTAATATCTTTGATTCTTTATATCATCATCCAAGAGAAATTCTACTATTCTTCTATTATGTTAACGAAGAAGTAGAGAATTTCCTAAATAACCATGTGCGCCTCGAAGCAGAAGAATCAATACAATGCGGCGATTTATTTCGAAAAACTGACGACAAAGAATGCATATTGGTATATAGAGTGAATGTGTTTTAGTAAATTAATTTATCTCTATATTTCGTTTTATCTATTCTTATAGAAAAGTATATATAGACATTATATAATCTAATTGTTACTACTCCATTCTGGTAACAGAAAGGAGGTGAAAACATTGCCGGAGATATTAATTTCCTTTTTTTTATCTATCATAGCAAGTATAGTTGCATATTATATTTGCAAGTGGCTGGATAGATAGTTTAGTTAGTAACCAGCACAATAAAAAATAGCAGGGCTGCCACCCTGCTATTTTTTCGTATGAAAACATTGCCTCATACTAATTTCCTTTGTTACTCATAGAATAGCATGATATAAAAGGATAGTCAAATTTTACGTACTTTCACTAAAACACGCAGAAAATCCGCATATTTTCTGATATAATAATAGATTAGAGAGTATAAAAATTTATTTTTTCTATTCACCATGGTATGTATTGATTCGTAATGATTAATCATAGTGATTAGGGCTGAGTATATACCATAAAGGAGGAACGTATGGAACGCGTGTCAGCAAGTCTTATTGAAGAAATTCGCAGTGCCTTAGTAGAGCGTTATAATCGCGATCAAGAGATTCAGCAAATGATTGAAGAAATCGGCGCAGAAGAAGGTCTTAATGAAAAAGAACTGTTTGTTATTCGCCAAGCCTATTTAGAGGTTAAGGAACGCATGCAGTATACGGCGAATTTGATGGAATTGTGGAATCAAATTGAGGCCGTTCAGGATCGCATGAGCATGCTTAATTCTTATGAAAGTTTGGAACGCGATTTATTTGGCGATGTTCTTTCCTTTGATAAACCGATGGGTTATGGTGCGTCGAATCAAGACAACTTAGATTATGCAATGGAGCAAATTAAGTTGCACGATATAGATCATGACATCGAAGATATTGATGATGAAAGTACCCTAGACCGAGATATTCATACATCTTTAGATCCTTATGATATGGTGAATTCTTTGTTGTATTCCAAACAATCCACGGGCGATAAGGATAAAACTAAACAACAAAAGGAAATCGACAAGCTTATTAAAAAACAACTGAAACGCGTAGAAGAAGAATGGGCGAAGCTTTCAGGTAAAAAGAATAAAAAAGATAAGAAAAAGAAAGATAAAGATAAAAAGAAGGACAAAAAAGACAAGCAGTCTAAGAAAGAATTCGAACTTGTAAAGGAATCTAAGAAGTCCAAGAAGGACAAAGAGTCCAAAAAGAGCAAGAAGGATAAGGATTCTAAAAAAGCTAAAAAAGACAAGGATGCTAAGAAGGATAAAAAGGCTAAAAAATTAGAAAAAGCCTTGAAGAAGGAATCTCAAAAGTCCACAAAAAAGGACTAACCGTAGATTTCATAGATGACCACGGACAGAAAACTACGGATAAGGGCTGTGGAAAATGCAAGCGGTGCAAGGGGCCGCGGTGTAGGAAATATAGTATATAAAGTTGGGGAATGGTATGAATCGTTGGTTGAACTGGATAAAAGGCATTCAACAGGAATTAAAAGCATTTTTGTTCTTTTCTATCTTGTTTACGCTTTTTAGAATCGTATTTTTAATTATATTTCAATCTCAATTAGATACGACTACAATGGACAGTATTTTAATGTCTTTATGGCTTGGTTTTCGGTTGAGTTTGAAGACCGTTGGATCAATTGTCCTTGTAAGTTTGCTATTTGCTACATTGCCATCTATAGTGTGGCCGAAATGGAAGGCCCAAGGTGTGCGCAAGGTTTGGTATGGATTTGTTACCATCTTCTTTACATTACTCTTTATGGGGCGTATCCCGTTTTATACGATATTCAATTCTTCGTATAATGCGATGCTTATCAATGGCAAACATGACGATATTCATGCCATTATCAATACGGCTATCAATGAATATCATGGTATACCATATTTAATTGGTGGCATTGCGCTTAGTATTGTTTTCAGTTGGCTTTTAGTGAAAGTACTAAATACCAAATCATATGAATGGACACCTAGCACTAAGCATAGTAAATGGATTACAGGAATCCTCAGTTTTGTTGGATTTGGCGTGTTATTCTTATTTTTCCGCTTTGGTGGAGCTTTTGGGTACACGAATTCCATTAGCTGGGAAAGCGCAGCACGTCTTAATTCTAATCTGTTAAATGAAACGATTTTGGATGATGCACAAGCATTATACCGTGTGAAATCCATTGCGAAACGGACCTCAGAATTAGAGGATATTCATTTAACGCCTGCTGAGTTACATGAAAAAATACAATCCATTGGCGGTAATCCTAGCAGTACACGATTTGATGAAGCTTTCACAAAAACGATAACAACAGAGCGATTACAACAACAACCGCAATCTATTAATATCATTCTCGGTGAATCCTATGGCTTATGGCCATTCCTTGCTGAATTCAATGAACCTGGTGCTTATCTTGTAGAGCAAGGTCGTAAGTACGCGGCTAGTCCACAGGCGATGGGTACGCAAATGGCCTTGGCCCAAGGAACGGGTACGATGCCAGCCATTATCGGGTTATTGACGGGCATGCCGGATACGGGGATGTATCCAAACTATAGCGTAGGTATGTTACAAGAACCGTATGGCCTCGGTATTGGACCGGTTATGAAAAAACTAGGTTATAAGACCGTATTTTGGTATGGCGGTTTTAGTACTTGGCAAAATGTTAAGAACTTTGCATTAGAACAAGGTTTTGATGAATTCCACGATGCATCTGAAATGCCGAGCAATGAAACAAATGCTTGGGGTGTAGCCGATGGAGATATGTTCAAGGCTATCAATGCATACATGGACAAACATCGTGGCGAAAAGATCATCAATGTCATCATGACTACGTCGAATCATCCTCCATATAGTGTGAATGTGACGAAGGAAGGCTATGATGCGGATAAGGTTCGTAAGAACTTGCCAGATTCCATTGCCAATACGGATAAACAAATCAATGAAATGGGCCACATATGGTATGCAGACCATGTGATGGGTGAATTTATTAGCAAAGAGGAACAATCTGATCCAACTTCATTATTTGTTATCACCGGTGACCATAGCGAACGCTTTACCTTTGCTCGTGAACAAAGTGCTAATGTGTTCTCTACGATTCCAATTATTTTCTATGGACAAGGCATCAAAAAAGAATGGCTTTCACAAGATGCATTCGGTATGAGTATTCAAATCATTCCGACCTTGGCGGAACTTGTAGGACGTACAGGGCAAACCTATGAGGCTATGGTACCGAGTCTATTTAATCAAGGTCCGTTCGTATTTAATCACCGTTTGTGGATGGATACAAATGGTATTTATTTAGAAAATGAGCAAATGCCGCAAGATTATGCGAATTATATGAAAACCATGCGAGAATTAACGGCTTGGCGGTTAAAACATGGGGATAGTATCCAATAGGGGAATATTTTAATTTATATCATTAACAAAATGAACTCGATATTGTCAGGGAATATATAGGGTTTGTTTACTTACAAAAGGAACTATCATGGGTGAACAATTTTTCTTATCCCTCCAACAAAATATTAAACTATTCCTCTGGATGCCTATACTCTGTGCCATCTTTAGAGCTATCTTTATCGGCGTGTACCATCCATATGAAACGCTAAAGGGCAAGGGACACATCATTCGTACTTGCTTTACTTTTGGATTTTGGTGGGGCATGGATATCAACGCCTATCAGCTATTGATTTTGCTTGTGCTTGGAACCTTGCCGTTCTTGGCTTTTCCAGATTACTACATGATGGCAGCCATCGTTTTAAATACGGTGTTGAGCTGCATTATATATGCTGCCTTTGCCGGTAAGATGCAGTTCTACAAGCATTTTAACGATACCTATAACTACATGTTGCACTATGGTAAGCATGCGGATAAGAAAAACCTCATCGATATTTTCTTTAATCAAGACAAGGGTTGGTGGGTGCTCGCCGGATTCATTCCTGTAGCGGCCATTAGCTATGGGGCTAGCACATTATTGTCTGCGATTCCGTCCATTCCGTATCCTCATTTTGAAAGCAATATCGCAGCTGGCGCTAGTGCCTTTGGATTTTTGGTAATCTATGTGGTGATTTACTACTGGCTTCATTATGGTGGGACCTTGAATCACCGCAATAAACCGGAATGGGATGTGGTGCCAACCATCGTTAAGGAGGATATCTTCTTTGCAAAGGCCACCATTGACGATTTAGAGGCTCTCAAATTGGTTCGCAAAACGCCGTTGACGGCGGCGCAAATGAAATCGGATGAGGAACTCGTAGAGGATGTGAATCATCTTATGACGTGCCGTGATTGGCAAATCTTGGATAATCCATTACATGCCTTTAAACGCGTGGCAAAGGGTGCTCGCATTGCTAAACCTAAGCATATCTTTTTGATTGTTGGTGAAAGCATCCCTCAGTGGTCCATGGATCCGTTGTATATGAATTTTAATATCTGTCCAGGATTGCGTGATTTTGCGTCTGATGTGCATACGGCGTGTGTGCCTAATTTCTTGCCAGCCGGTAATGTGTCACGTCCTTCTATTTCAAGCCTCATAAGCGGTATCTACGATAGCGGCATGGAATTAAATGAAAAGGAAATTTTTTGGAACAATACATTGCCAACTGCTCTGGCAGCACAGATAAAACGATTAGGATACCAAACCATTTACTGGTACGGTGGTAACTCATCGAGTGGTAACTTTACGAAATACGGCAAGGCTCAAGGCTTTGACCGCATTGAAAATGCTACCGAATTCTGTGGTTCTCAAGCACCGCAAACATGGCTTGGCGTATACGATCACGTATTCCTCGAAGAGGCGGCAAAACGCATCGTAGCTATGGACGAACCGACATTCCATTTTGTATATACTACGACTAATCATGGTCCCTATAAATTAGAAGATAAGTACCTTGATTTCGATGCACGCCGCGATTTGCCTGGCGTTGGCGATGACATTTTAAATCGCAAGGATGGCAATAAGGGCTTAGCAACCTACAAATATTGTGATAAGGCCATCTTTGATTTTGTAGATGCTATGAAAGCGAAGTTCCCAGATAGCTTGTTCATCGTAACGGGTGACCATTCCAATCTATTTGGTGAATTTAATAATACATCCTTCTTGCATCGGGATTATACGATGCGTGAAATTCGTAATACCGTATTTTATATGCAACATCCAGAGCTTTCACAAACATCACTACCTGCATCTATCGGCACGCATCTAAGCATCATGCCAACCATCATAGAGGCCATCGCGCCAAAAGGGTTCGAATATTATGCGGCGGTGCCATCCGCATTTGATGAACAACCGGATGTGCATGTAACACCATACCAATGGATCACAAGCGACATGGTAGGGGATGTGCTCGGCGATTACGGACAATACCAAACCTACACGGCGGAACCATCCGAATACATCCGCCCAATCGATAACCACGCGCAGGACGCAGAATACTGGCGTTCCTTATCGGCGTGGATGATGAAATTTTATGCTAATGTACAATAGGGGAGACATACATGGCAACAGTAACGGTCATTATTTTGGCTAAAAATGAAGAACAACATATGAAAGACTGTATCGCATCTGCACAATTTGCTGATGAGGTACTTCTTATCGACGATGGCAGCACGGATAAAACGGTAGAGATTGCTGAATCCATGGGGGCCCGCGTCGTACATCACGCTATGAATGGCGATTGGTCTCAACAACGACGTTTTGCCGTTGAAGAGGCTCGGTCCGAATGGATTTTCTTCCTCGATGCGGATGAACGCATTTCGCCAGAATTACAACGAGAAGTACAAGATGTGCTGGCTAAGAATGAGAAAAAAGCATACTGGATTGAACGGTCCAATGTGTTCCATCACAATAAGGCCACTCATGGTGTGTTGCGTCCTGATTACGTGTTGCGATTTATGCCAAAAGAGGGTACGAATATAGAAGGATTTGTACACGAAACTATATCCAGCACCTATCCTGAGGCTAAATTACATGGCAAAATGTATCATTATACTTACGATAATTGGCATCAGTATTTCAATAAATTCAATAATTATACGACATTGGCGGCTAAGAAATATAAGGAAAACGGAAAATCCTGTTCCTTTGTAAAGGATATTCTTATCCGTCCAAGCTGGGCTTTTTTCAAGGTGTACATTTTAGATAGAGGTTTTTTAGATGGAAAAATGGGATTTATCCTATCCGTGAACCATTATTTCTATACCATGATTAAGTACGTAAAGCTATATTATTTATTGAAATCCAATGGAAAACTATAACAGATCTAGATGATAGATTCTAGATAACAGATGAGTGTTAGTAGAGAAAGGAAGGACCACAATGCGCGTAGCCATTTTGGAAAGCATCATTATGCCTGCTGGTCATGAGGTAGAATTTGACCGCATGATCATCAATGAATTAAAACGCCAAGGTCATGAACCGGTATTGATGGTGCCGGAGAATTTTACCTTTAAGGTTGATTATGGCGTTGACGTTATCTATCTTGAGGGCGGAGAGGTAGTGACCTATGCAGGTGCATCGAAATGGAAAAAGCCGTTCTTGTCTATATTACGTGAACGACGTCGTCGTGCGTGGTTTACTTCGGCTGCTAAGAAATTAGAGGAACATCATTGTGATGCTTTGATCATTCCTACCTCCACGTATCGCTATATAAAAGCACTATTGGATACGCCTTTAAAACATGCAAAGGTACCAGTTCACTTTATTTTCCATGGCATTGGCAAGGGTGAAAACGTACGGTTCTTGAAACAGGCGGAACGTGCCAATCGATATCCAAATATTTACTTAGATGTTATCACCTTGCGCGACGATATACTGCGCAGTGATCTACCGCGCGTCCGTCCTATCTTACCTCCTGTGTTTACGCCATCCACAGGCGAAACACCAACCTTCTCTACACATACGCCGCTTCGTCTTGGCTTTTTCGGTCAGTTCCGCAAGGAAAAGAATATTATCCCGTTATTGGATGCTTTTAAAACAGCTACCTTTACAGGTCCCGTGGAACTCTTGGTACAAGGGGCAACGGCAAAACCTGAGGACGGCGAACTATTCGATGCCATCGCTGACGAATACAAGGACGTGCCAGGGCTTTCATTCCTCCATGCGAACCTCATCGGACCCGATTGGGACAAGGCTCTACTCGATGTAGACGCTATCTTGATGCCATATGGTGCCGAGCGGTATCGCTATCACTGGAGCGCTATGCTCTATACAGCTATTGGGTTCTATAAACCGGCCTTGGTATCGCCTGAAATCAACCCTGAGGTGCTGCGCGACTATCATGTAGGTGAAAGCTTAGATATATCCTCGGTGGATACGATTCGAGCTGGATTAGAACAATTCGTAAACAAAATGATTGAACATCCAGACATATATGAGGCAGGTTTGGTACAAGCCAATGAAGACTTTGGACATAAACGGATGATGGATTCGATTATTAATGTATAAATATATGAAAAATCTTAGAATAATCTTTTGATAATCTTTTGAAATTATTATATTGATAGATTAGAAAATTCAAAAATATAGATAAAATAAGAGTTTGTAGCAAAAATAATCTTTTGACAATCTTTTGACAATCTTTTGAAATGAAATATGTATAAGTAAGGAGAGTGTATGTTTCAATATATAAAGGACCAATGGGCTAATGGTCGAGCTATTTATGGGAAAAAATCGTGGCGTGAAACACGACGCGTAGTCTTGCATTTCTTGCGAACTGTAGGCCACAAGCAAGAGATGATGGAATATAAGTCTTTTTTTGAAAGCTACGCACCAGATCAACATATTTTAGATAAACAAGAAGGTCTCTATGAGTTGATGAGCCGTATATTCTTGTTTAAAGAATCTACCTTGCGTGAACGCATTGATGCTGCAAAGAATCACTTTACAGCTTTAGAAGACGTATTTACGCCTGAGGCTATCGAAATGTTATATAATCCGGATGAACTAAAACCGGAAGGATTAAAACAAGGCATTCTACTATGGGAAGATGCTGACTTAAACATGACGGCACACCTTAACTTTATGACCGGTCAACGTAAGGAAGGTTTATTTACCATTCTGTTACAACTAGGTGATCAGGGCGTATACCATGCGAACATCCGCCTTGGCAAAGGTTTAGAAGGGGAACCAGCATTGTGGATTGGCACCATCCAAGGGTACAAGGATGGCCTTGATAATGCGAAATATATTACGAAAAAAATGTTCGGCTATCGGCCAAAAAACTTTATCGTATTCTTGATTCGGGAACTCGCTAAATACTGTAAAGTTCAATCCATGTATGCTGTATCTGACGAAGGTTTCTACGCCAATACACATATGGTACGTGGCCATAAGGCAAAAGTAGCTGAACTTGATCCATTGTGGGAAGACATTGGCGGTACAGTTACACAAGATCCACGATTCTTTAAAATACCATTGGAAGAATATAGAAAACCGATTGAAGAAATCAAATCACAAAAACGTAGTCAATATCGAAAGAGATATGAATTACTTGATGGATATGAAGAACAAATCAAAGGGAATATAAAACAATATTTGAAATAAATGGGGTTAAATATGGGGGCAGACGGTAAAAAGAAAATATGTCATATTCGGTTTAATGCTTCAGATACACCTGCACGAGCATTTCAAGATTGTGGTATGTTTTTATACACTTTGGCTAAAGATTTTAATTGGGAGTCTACATATGTTTTTTATAAAACTAGACCAGAAAAAACTCAGTGGAATACAACTTTTTTGAAATATGTGACAACGGTTTGTCTTGGAGAAACTGGTGATTTAGATTATAAAAAACAGATATCATTAGCAAAGAAATTTATTCAAGAACATATATATGAATATGATGCTATCATGTTATTTCATTATGGCAGTACGGCTTGGAAATTAGCAAAACTTTGTAAGAAATATAATCCGAATGTAGTTGTGTATATAAAATTAGATATGGGGATTGGTGGATTTAATCATTTTTGTAATAATGGTCCATTCCAAAATCTTAAGAATTGGTTTGAAAAACTTAAAAGCTCATATGTAGATATATTTACAGTAGAAACAAAGTCGTATTACGAAGAATTAAAAAAGACATCTGTGTTTAAAAATCGTATAGAATACCTGCCAAATGGGGTTTCTTTATTAGATATAGATTTAACTGAGCTTGACACTTTACCAAAAGAAAATATTATTGTTACTGTAGGAAGATTAGGTACTTATGAAAAAAATAATTCTTTATTGTTAAATGCTATAAGAAACTTACCGATAGAATTAGTAAAAAAATGGGAGTTTTTATTAATCGGTCCTTCAACTCAAGAGTTTTCTAAGGAAGTTGCTTTATTTAAAGAAAAAAATCCAGCCATAGCTAATTGTATTAATATGACTGGTGAAATAAATAATAGGAATACATTATATTCCTATTTAAGACGTGCTAAGATTATTTGTATGACTAGTTTAAGTGAAAGTACTTGTATATCCACTTTAGAAGGAATGTATTTTGGTACATATCCTGTAATTACAAATTATAGTGATTTTACTTTAGATACTAGGCTTGAAGTTGCCTCTTAAAAGTGTTCAA
>ERZ1106944.923-NODE-923-length-12462-cov-4.493592_pt1 | contig 12462 bp, 6 predicted proteins | sample MGYA00403672_ERZ1106944 | MGnify/ENA primary metagenome ERZ1106944 (study PRJEB35170, sample SAMEA104062454) | human gut metagenome | biome: human gut; feature: human-associated habitat; material: faeces | place: Denmark | collected 2012-10-16 ...
TCCGTCAGCACCAGAATGCGCACGCCGGACCTGACCAGGCCCACCCCTTTAAGTCATTAAGTTTACGTTTATTTTCATCGATTTGCTTATGTATTTCATTATTCATTTTATTGACTTCAATTGAATGCATTTTATAATTTGCTTGGTTTTTAGCTTTTAACTTTAAAAGAGACATACTTTGATTTCTTAGGTTTTCCCATATTTGCAATGAATTAATAATTTTGGCTTTATTAATATCAAAAATAAGTCTTTCATTATTAACCTCTTTACTTAAATTATTATCAAGTTTTGCATTATAGCGTTCGTTTTCATTTCTTGCGAAATCAATTTCTAAGCTTGCAACATATTTTTCATATTCTTCATCAAGTTCAATTAGAGCTAATTTATATTTTCTTTGACTATCAAGGAGATATTTCCTAGCTTTTAAATAATTTATTTTATGCTTATATTCAGTTTCATAAAATGTTACATCAATTTTTTTATTTTTATCGAAAAGAAGGAAAGTGTTATATTCTCTTTTTAATTTCCTTTTATATCCTTGATGATGTAATGATTCAGAATTTGATTTAATTAATTTTAAGGCATTATTATATTTTTTTTCTTTATAAAATCTTTCAAGAGCTTTTTCTTGATAAAATTGTTCCATTTTAGCATTATATTTTAGTGTAATTTTATCGATATCATCATCAATAACTTGAAATAGGTCTTGAAGCTCGAGGGATAAATTTTGTTTTATTTTATTGTATTTTTCAGTAATAATGTTAATACTATTTTTCAATGCATCAAGTTCAATTTTGCTTTGAATTTCGTTAAGCTTTCTAATTTCTGCGTATTTTGCAGAAATTTCATTTATTTTTTGATTAAGTTCAACCTCTTTTTTGTAAATAAGAGAATCATTTCTTTTTTTTCTTGATGTAATTTCATCAGTTAAATTTAAAATTGATTGTTTTGAAGTTTGAAGTTGAAAATCAAATTGCTCTAATTCTTTAGTGTGCATATCATTGATAATATAAATTTCTTTTGATATTTTTGCATGATTAATATTATTATTGTCATTACATTGTTTGGCAAATTCATCTTTAGCGATGTTATAATGCTTTGTAATATCAGGCGAGTAGGAAGTGTATCCTAGATTAATAAGATTTTTGTCAATATCAATATTGTTTAAAATATCTCTATTTTTAGTAACCAAGCGAAAGTCTTGATTATTAAGTATTTCGTTTGCTTCAGTTAAATCTTTACTTTTATTATTTAAATCGTCCGTTATTGAATCAATATTATAATGTAAAACTTGATAGTACATGTTTTTAGAAGAATTAAGTTTTTCTTGAATTTCTTCAAGATTATTACGATATTCCTTTAATGTATGCACAATTTTTTGATTTGTATCATCGAATATATTTGAAAAACTATTTAATTTTATCATCGTTTCTTTGTATATTTTTGTTTGATTAAAATCTAATAAATTACATTGGTCCTTATCAGTGAGGGAAGATATGTATTTATTAAGATTTAAATGAAATTCATTTATTATATCGTCAAAATCCATAATATTCCTCCAATTGAAAAAATCTTAATTATATTATATAATTACTTGAAATTAATGTCAAAAGAAAATAGGTGTTATAATGCGATGTAATTTATGTGATTTCTTACTTCTTGATGATGATAAGCTTTTCGTTTGCCCAAATTGTGGTTTAAAAATTAAAAAAAATATTCCTTTTGAGCTTGAAGAAAAAGAAAGATATTTAGCTCATAAATATGATAATAACTATCAAGATTATATGTATAAGCTTACTAATTTTATTGATTTTAAAGACTACGAAATTTTAGATTTCGGGTGTCAATCCGATCATGATGACCAGCCCGTTATTATCCAGTTTCCGGAATAACTGAAACAGGATAAGGGGAGGAAGACTCCAGAATATCACCCGGTTTACGATCTTTGTTACCCGATTATCTCCGTATCGATAATATAAATAGGAACGTACCTTTCTCCACAAATACAGTATCGCTGCATAAATAGCGAACGAGAACAGGAATATCCAAAGCCTGTTATGAATGAAGAAATAGGTGAAATAAATGGCAAACAGTAAGATACCAAACTGCCATAGCACATTGATAAAGTCCTTCAGGGAATGGTATTCATTGCTCAATCCCAGACGTTTGCGTAATTGCAAACCACTGTTCCACTGACGGCTGATGTGTCCAGGCCAATCGTAGATCTTAACCAGATTGCGGACAGAAATACGAATTTCTTCATCCGGATTGATAACCTCCGCCTTAGCTCTCCGAAGACTGGTTTGCGCAAAGTATGTCATCCCCGGTATGCCTGCAATCAGTGCTACCAGATAGATTGACTGCCAAAGGATTCCGTCAGTGTATAGCCAGATACAGATTACACCGGACACAAAAAGAATCAGGTGAATGGTCCATAGTTTACGGGATAACGAACGGTACCACTGAAGCACATTTTCCAGTCCCATACAAACTGTCGGAATTAAAATCAGCGTCAGCATGGCGGAAAAGAAAAGTCCGCCTATCACTGTAATGGCAAAAGGTGCACCGATAGCCCCTGCATACTCCGTATCTCCCATAGCCAACGGAAGCATGGCAGCAATTGTGGTGATGGAAGTAATCAGAATGGGACGAATACGTGACATACCGGCAGTCATCAACGCCCTGTTCCGGCGGTATCCCCGTTTACGCAAAATATTGGCGTAATCTATCAGAATGATTCCGTTATTGACGACTACTCCCAACAGAATAAGGAACCCTGTCAGTGTATTCGCATTCATCAGACTGTTGCTCGAAAGCAATAATGCCAGCAAAGAACCGATAGCAGCCAACGGAATGGTAAAAAGCAACACAAAAGGCGTCACTACAGATTCGAAGACTGAAGCAAGGATCATAAATATCAAAAGAAAAGCTGCCAGAATAAGGAATTTGAAATCCCCGAATTCATCCTCCTCATGGAATACCTGCACAGCGACTCCGGACGGAAGATTATAACTGGCAATCAACTGGTCGATATCGGAACGATATCCTCCCAATAAATCTTTCGAAGACTGAACATCTCTCGGAAAAGCATAGTATACCTCAATCTGTTTATCTTGATTGACACGGATGATGCGCGAACGCCCACGTCCATAATTCAGAGACGATATATCTTCTAGATTGTGCATACCGCCATTGGCATTTTCTATCCGGATAGCACGCAAGTCATCCACAGTTTTCTCTTTCTGAGCTTTTTCCTGTGCCTCTTCTTCAATTTCCTTTTCCGGTATTTCGTCACGGATAATAATATCATAAATATCCTCTCCCACCTTGAAAGTAGCTTCGGAAGAGTATTCATTATTAAGCGCAGTTAATCCGGTGGTAATATTGCCACGGTTAATATCATAGGCAGTCAGCAGAATAGGGTCAAAGTTCAGATTTATTTCCGCCTGACGGGGAGTATACGAAACATGAGTATGCTGTACAAAATCCTGTTCGTCCAACAAATAACGCACTTCCTCTGCCACCATCTGCATCATTTCGAAATCAGATCCCCTGATCACCACCCGTTCACTGTTGTCACCGATGCCCAACAAACGCATAAATCCGCCCAGACTGCTCAGAGCCGAGTTATCTCCTCCGCCTCCCATAGCATCAGAAACATAGATTTCCGCACCATTGATATTGGCAACTTTAGTCTGCACATCCGCTTTTATATCGGCTATTTTCCGTTTGGCGATCTTTGTGTAATCTTCCTGCAAAACGAGTGTCAGAGTCGCCTCTTTTTCCCGAATACGGCAAATCAGATCTTTCTTTTCCGGAAAATCCTCCAGACGTTCTTCCAGTACCTTTACAATCTTATCCGTATTTTCAAGCGTACTTCCGGTAGGCATCACGACACTGATGTTGAACCGGTCTGAAGCAACTTCTTTCATCTGTTGCACATTCAAGGTCAATGACAAAATCAACGTTGCAAAAAGCAAGATCACAGCTCCAAAGACTGTCACTCCCGGATTACGCATACAAGTCTTCAATAAGACCAGATAGACCTGCATCGGACGCTGAACGATCGATACTTTTTCATAAACGACACTGTTCCCACTCTTACTCTTCAAAAGAAGGTAAGTAATCATCGGTATAAAAAGTAAAGCTACAAACAGCGAGATCGTCAAAGTTGATATAATGGATACTCCGATATGGTGCCCGATCAGTTTTATCAGGAAATTATCAGAAAAAACGAACGGCAGGAACACAGTAATGGTAGTCAGGGTAGCCGCCACAATGGAGCGCCACACTTCTTTTGTTCCCTGCGTTACCGAACGTTCGGGCGTATAGCCGTTTCCCGACAAACGATAAATATTCTCAAGCACCACGACACTATTATCCAGCAGCATTCCGATGGCCAACGCCATTCCTACCAAGGTAAGACTATTGATAGTGATACCAAAAGCGTAGAAGAAGTTGAAAGCCGTATAGACAGAAATCGGTATGGAAAGTGCGATAAAAAACACCAACCGCATATTCTTCAGGAAAAGCCAAAGAACGAACACAGCCAACAATCCCCCTACCAATGCCAGATTAATAATCTGGTTGATATTATTTTCCATGGTTTCAGCCTTGTTCTCCTGAATGACAATTTCCAGTTCGAGCGGAGCCAGCTTCTCATTCAGCTTTTCAATCACATCGGATACACGGTGTGAAAGTTCAATCAGATTAGCCTGTGAATCATTGATCAAAGCAACCGAGACGGCTTCTTTTCCATTCACACGACTATAAGTGGTTTCATCTTTCAAGTCAAAAAAGACGGTTGCCACGTCTTTCAGCAGAATAGGACCGGGAGCGACAACTATATTCTCCAAATCAGAGACTTTGGTATACATCGCATTGACATGGACAAAATTCTTGCTGTCGGGTTCATCTGCGAAGCCTACAAATGTCTTTTCCTGGGTATTCTGCGAAAGCAAACCGCTTATTTTGGAAGCTGTGAGGTTCAGAGCTTTGCAAGCCTCCGGATTCAGACGCACTTCAATGGCTTTCTGCCGTCCTCCGTAGATATTGACGGAAGCTACTCCATCTATGTTCTCCAGATCAGAACGAACATCCTCGTCTACCAGACTCCGGACACGGTCAGTTCCTCCCGTACCACGCACTTGAAGCACCATGAAGTTATTATTCATCTGAGCAATATCCACTTTCTGTACCTGTACGGTAAAACCGGTCGGCAGGGAGGCTGCGATTTCATTCACTTTCTCCTGCAGTTTAAGACTGGTCATCTTGAAGTTGATATTCTTTTTAAAGTCAATCTGTATGCTGGACTGCCTCCTGTCAATGTAGGATTGCAGTTTGTCTACTCCACCTATCGCACTGACCGCTCCTTCGAGTGGAATAATCACTTCCGACTCTACATACGAAGGGTCCATATCCTGCTGTGACGACACCTGGACAAACAGAACCGGAAGTTCTGCGTTGGGCAGCAACTCCACCGGAAGTTGTTTATACGACACATAGCCCAGCAGGCTGAGTGCAATAAACAGCATACAAATCGTTATTCTCCTATTTAGTAAAAAGTTCATCTTCAGCTGTTTTTAGTTCGGCGATTTATACGTCTTTTGATATTCTCCAAGACATAATAGACACAAGGAATAACCATCAAACTCATCAGAGTAGAAGTTATCAATCCTCCGATCACAGCTATAGCCATCGGTGAACGTAAAGATGCACCTTCACCAAAACTGAATGTCATCGGAAGCATGGCCAGAATCGTAGTCAAAGTAGTCATGATGATCGGACGGATACGCTGTTGCCCTGCTTCTACAATGGCATCAGTCAACTCCATTCCCGCCTGACTAAGCTGATTGATACGGTCTACCAGAATGATAGAGTTATTGACGGCAATACCTCCCAGCATGACAATACCGATAACTCCCATCATATTGATAGTGGTTCCGGTAATGAAGAAAAGTAAGATAGCACCTACTACAGCCAGAGGAATAGTCAGCAAGATCGTAAACGGATGCAGCAAGGATTCAAACTGGGAAGCCATCACCATATAGACAAGTACAACAGAAAGCATCAGAGCAAACAACAGACTGTTCATTGATTCTTGTCGTTTTTCTTCTTCTCCTGTCACTGTGATACTGTAGTTAGCAGGCAATGCAATACCTTTCACCGTTTCACGCACTTCGGCTGCTACTTTATCCAGTGATTTACTCGCATCCATATTAGCCATCACCTTACCGATACGGCTTTGATTGCGGCGCAGAATCTCCTTGGGCGCTTGTCCGTGAGTAATGGTAACAATCTCTTGTAATACAAATTCCTGTGTTCCACTTTTGATGACAAGAGCACCAAGAGAACTCAACGGGATATCCGGCACCTTTATGACGATATCACGCATCTCACCGCGATATTCCATCTTACCGACTTCCTTACCGCTTAGTTGCTGCTTCAATTGTTCGATTACCATAGCCACACTCAAATTATTGATACCGGCTATTGTACGATCAATCGAGATCACAACTTCCGGAGCACCGTCTTCCACGGAGGTAATAACATCATAGATTCCATTTACGCCAATCATCCGTTCCTTCACCTCTTCAGTCAACTGAGCAATCTCATCCAACTCCTCTCCTTTGACCTCCACAACAATAGGAGCCCCTTCGCTTCCTAACAGTGAACTCAGAGAATTCTCATCCTGCTGAATCGTCAGTTCCAGTCCGTCAGGATTCTTGGCCGATTCCACGAAAGACGCAATCACCTTTTCCGGTGAAAGTGTACATTCCGGTGAAAGGATCACTTTCATCATTGCTGTATTTTCTCCTTCAAATATCGCATTTTCCGAACCACTTCCCTCTCCGATATGGCTGTATACCGTACATAAAGAATCACCGCCAACAATGGTATATAACAATTCTTCCAAATTGCCTACAGCAGCGGAAGTACGTTCCATCTGTGTACCTTCGGGCATTTTGACTACAGCCGTAAACGTCTTGCTTTCCGCACGGGGCATAAACTCAGTTCCGATAAACGGAGTCAGTAACCCAGTCACGATAAGAAGCAACACTGCCATACCGATCACCAGCCAACGTCGCTGAATCAGCTTGCGAAGCACTCTGCTATATCCTGCAATACGAATGGACTTCACTTCTTCCAGCTTAACCTTCTTGCCGGAAAGCTGGATATATAACATCGGAATCACCAGAATAGCCACAAACAAAGAAGAGACCAGTGAGAAAGTTACCGTCCATGCCTGATCTTTAAACAGTTCGCCCGAAGCTCCGTGAAGATAAACAATCGGCAGGAAGACGACAATAGTCGTCAGAGTAGAAGCTATTACCGCATTGGCAACTTCTGCTGTCCCGTTAATAGCAGCCTCTTTGATACTCAATCCTTTTTCCTGATTTCGGAAGATACTTTCTATGACGACAATCGCATTATCCACCAGCATACCCGCCCCGAGCGCCAGTCCTCCTAATGTCATAATATTCAGCGTCAGCCCATTAAAGAACATCAGATTGAAAGTAGCTACAATGGAGATTGGAATAGCAAGGCTGACAATCAGTGTTGTCCCCATCCGGCGAAGGAATACAAACAAGACTACAATAGCGAGAATAACACCCAGAACAGCACTGCTCTTCACTTCTCCTATCGCACTTTTTATAAAAGTACCCTGATTGGAAATCACCTGAAAATGATAACCGGGCAATGCATTCTCTATCACTGCCAATTGGCGGGTTACCTCATCCACCACTTTTACAGTATTAAAGCGCATCTCCTTATAAATAGACAGTCCGATACTACGCTTCCCGTTAATCCGTACAATGTTCTCCGGACGAGCGTTCAAAAACTGCACAGTAGCCACTTCCTTCAAAAAAACAGGAGCTTTATTACTGTTGGCGGTTGCTGTACCCGTAGCATTGTTTCCAGATGCTTCCTCTTGTTGTATCGCTTTGTATCCGACAATCAGATTCTCAAAATCATCTTCTGAAGCAAACAAGCTCGAACTTTTCACCAGATATTGTAATCCCAGTTCACTGACCCGTCCACCGGATATACTCTGATTATTCGATTCGATGCGCGAAGCGATATCTTCTATTTTCAGTTGAAAAGCATCCAGTTTATAAGGATCAGTCTGAATGGTAAGAGTGCTGACTTCTTCTCCCGAAAGCGTAACTTCAGCCACACCTTCCAGACGAATCAACTCATTACGGATATAGCTTTCGGCAATTTTCCTCAATTCCGCCATATCTGTAATACTCTGATGAGACATTCCCACCAAAACTACCGGAGACAAGTTCGCATCATGCTGCGTAATCTTCAGTTCAGTGATATCCTTGTTCTGGGCAAACGGATTCATGGCTTTCTGCAAATCAAGAAAAGCCTCATCCATGTCCTTTGTCCAGGTATACTCTACAGTAATTCGTGCCGTCCCGGCTTTAATCACAGAAGAGACCTGAGTAACATCACTCTGCCGGATCGCCATAGACTCCATATTTTTAACGAATTGCTTTTCGATCTCCTCGGGAGGGCGTTCACCCGCCTTTAATTCAATAAACAGGCGGGGATTATTCAGATCGGGCAATAAATCCACACTCAACTGATCGTATGATACTTTTCCCAGCAATAAGAGGGCAAATACTACCATACAAATCGTAACCGGATTGCCTACTGCAAATTTGATTATATTCTTCATAAGTATTTCCTATTTTCAAAAGATGCGGTCATATATCGCATCCATGATTTACTTTTGGATTTTGACTTTGGCGTCTTCTTTCAGTGTTTCAAAACCCTTCACTACCAAATTGTCATTTACATTAAGTCCGGATAGAATTTCGATATTATATTCATCCTCCAGACCTGTTTGCAGATTGCGTATCTTTGCCGTATTCTTTTCGACGATATATACGTATTTCCGGCGACGATTGGACAAGATTACGTCTTTAGGTATAATGATAGAACTATCAGCTCTGTCAACGATAATATCTGCTTTGGCGAACATACCCGGACGCAACTTCAACTGGTCATTATCAATCAGAATCTTTCCTTTAAAAGTACGTGTCTCCGTACTGATTGCAGGAGACAGCTCACCGACTCTCGCTTTTAAAGTATCTCCAGGGATGGTATAATGAGTAATATATACCGGTTGCGCTTCCTTGACATAACGAATGCTGCTTTCCGGCAGATTGATATCCATATACATTTTATCATAAGCCATCAGACTCACCATAGCCTTTCCCTGCTCCACTCTTGTATCGGCCGTATAGTGAGGCAAATCAACAATCACACCATCAAACGGAGCTTTCACTTTCATCTTCTCCAGATTGAGTTTTGCGTTTTCATAATCGTAACGGGCATTCGTTACTTTTACTTCCGTATTCCGCATTTCACTCATCGTCACCCCTCCTTTTTCATAGAGAGCTTTCTGCTTTGACTGTTCCTGTTCAGCAATTTCAAGACTTAGTTTTTTAGCGTCAATAGCGATTCCGTTTTCATACTCCTTGTCTTCCAGACGGATTATCAGTTCCCCCTTACTTACCCTGTCTCCCATTTTGAAAGGTTTTCCGGTTCTCGGATTAGTCTGAAGTTTATAAAATCCGCTCATTTCCGCATTCTGAGATGCACCGTAAGTCGGCTGCACTGTTCCTGTTGTATTTATTAATTTACTGATAGAACCTTTCTTCAGCTCCACGACAGATACCGGAGTTGCAATATTATTGGGTGCGTTTTGTGGTTTGTTGCCACAGCCGGTTAACAATAGGGTTGTTAACAAAGAAGATGCAATAAAAATTTGATACTGTTTCATGGTCTGCTTATTTTTTATCAATAATGTCTTTCATAGGAACAAGAGGGATATTCTTGTCGAAATCATACAATGAAAGGATTTTAAGATTAAGTAATTCTATTCTGTAATTAATCAACGCCTGCGTATAAGTAATCTTCTTATTCGAAAGCTGAGTCTGGAACTGGCTCATTTCCATACCGGTTATGTCACCTTCCCGATAACGAGTCTGATTCAGATCATAGGTCAACTGTGCATTCTGTACATTTTGCTCGGCGATCTTAATCTGAGTCCGGAGGTTTTCGAGGTTACGCCATACCTGACGAATATTCAGCTCGATATCCACTTTATCCTCTTGAAACTCAAGTTCATTAATCCGTTGAGCCATCTTTTGTGCTTTAATCCTTGCTTTCTTTTCACCCCAGTCGAAAATAGGAACAGCAAAGCTGATAGAAACCCTCGGATTCTGTGTCGGATTATTATAAACTTTATTCAGGTGGCTATTATCTCCTATCAATCCGAAAGAGATGGATACATCTCCTTTAAACTCGTTCAGCGCTTTTGTCTTAATCATATCGAACTCAAGTTCCTTGCTCTCTATTTCACGTTGACGAAGTTCCAGACGCGAACCCAATCCATGCGATATGGCCTGGTCCAGATTTACCTGAATCGGTTTAATCTCCACTTCCGCAAATACGAGAATATCTTCATCCAGCCTCATTCCGAGAGTCTGTTTGAGTTTGTCCTTCGCATTCTCCAGATTCACCTGACTTTCGTCTACAGACGAACGTGCCGTAGCCAGATTCAGTTCCGCTTGAAAGAGTTCGTCCTTCGCTGCTAAATCCGCTTCTACCTTATTCTTGATAATATCATAACTTTGCTGGGCATTAACCAGTTCTTCACGACTGATTTCCAGATTACTCTGTGCCATATAGACAGAATAGAACTGATCGGTTATACTTTTCTCCGTATTCAGTTGCTGCAAAGCATAACTGATATTGGCATTTTCATAATCATATTCTATTTGCTTCAGTTCCATTTTACGCTTGTTGTAAGTGAAAATAGGCTGAGTCAACTGCAGATAAAGGTCATTGCTGAATGCACGGTTACTGGTCTTATCGCCTTCTATGATGGAACTATTGTCCTGCCATCCGAAACGATTTATTAAAGAAATAGTACCGTCTGTCCATAAAATAGGCTGATCAACCTGAAAAGTTCCACTGGTGTTGAATGTTTCGTTCGTGTACCATTGTGACAAACGATTATCAAAACGCCTGTTCTTGTTATAGTCCACCGGATTCAAATTTAATGAAAATCGAGATTTTAAAGAAGCCTTCTGCGCCAGCAGATTCTGCTTATATCTCTCCAGATTCATATAGGAACGGCGAAGAGAAGGACTATTCTCCTGCGCAATCTCCATTGCCTTGTCAATCGTCAAGGGAATTTGCCCCTGCGATGTCAGGGCAATCCCGGTAAAAGTTACGATTGTCAGCAGCACTCTTTTAAATAGTAGTAAGTCACTTTGCATATAGTTTGCTGTTTTAATAATTATCGTTTCACTATTTTCACTGCGTCGGCTGTCACAGAGCGCAGCTTACATTCATCCGTCAGCACGACACGAACCGTATCGGCACTAAAATAGTAAGTACCGAGTTGTTCCCAACCCTCATTGGCTTTTCTCAGATTGATATAGGCATCTTCCATCTCACTGTCGTATGCCACCCTGAAATGATATTCACCCTGAAGGCGATCATTCCATCGCAGTTCATCATCCTTGAATACATGATAATAAAGCTCATATTGACCGGCTTCCGGCACAGGAATTTTCCATGTAGCCGTCTGACTGCCGTCTCCACTCTTAATCACATAGGCCGAACGGATATATTTGCCATAGTATTTAGCATTGGTGGTAGCTGTCCATTGTAAAGGCGCACGCCACCAGGATATGCCCGAATATTTAAAGGAAGTATCCTCCACTTTATCCAGCCATTTAGGCAGAAGTCCTACGACAGCAGGGGTAGAAAGTACAAAGAGAGTAGAATCTTCATTATCCACAATAACCTCTCCCGGCATTTCTAAGGATGATTCCGGCAAGGTATAGATAGTGTCCTTGACTATTTTATTCCGTTCTTGTTTTACATTACCAATGGATTGCCGTATCATATAAGGAAGATTGCCGGAAACCATCGTATTGATTTCCACATCACGTATCTGTTCTTCCCAGACAGAAACAAATTCTTTGCTTGTATGGGCAGCTATCTCTACCTTTTTTCTGGCTCTAGGATCTTCCATCGGTTGATACCACCAGCCATTTTGAAGAACGTTCATCTGAATGATTCCGTCATAATCCGAGTTATTGCTCACCAGTACTTTCAAGACAAAGAATTCTTCTCCTCCTTTATTGACAACTTTGGTCAGTTCGGGCTCTCCGATCGAATAAAAAGGAAGAGGCGTCAACTGTTCCCATTCTTTCAAATATGAATAAAGATCCGTCCGGCTCATTTCTCCCAGAGTATCCAGCATATTTTCGAACTTTATGTTCAGAAATGTATTACGCTTCAACATCGCATATAGTGAATCCCGGAAAGCATCTACGCCCATGTTTATTTCTGACCGGGCAAAAAGACGGCTTGCCTCCAGTCCTACGATATTATTTTGCAGATTACGCTGTTCCACATCAGCCAGCA
>ERZ1106944.940-NODE-940-length-12276-cov-2.713608_pt1 | contig 12276 bp, 10 predicted proteins | sample MGYA00403672_ERZ1106944 | MGnify/ENA primary metagenome ERZ1106944 (study PRJEB35170, sample SAMEA104062454) | human gut metagenome | biome: human gut; feature: human-associated habitat; material: faeces | place: Denmark | collected 2012-10-16 ...
AAAATATTTAGATGTATAATGTACAACAGTCTGTGGAGCTGAATTTGTAAAATGCAACGTAGTATACAAATTCAACATATCCAGACATACTAAATTCCCAGCCTCACATCCCATGCCCAAGCCTGGAGCTATGTATAAAGAAGGCCCGTTGCACATATTCTCACATCCTATAAAATTGCCCCTTAATATAATATCTTCAAATGATTTTATAACCTCAACATCTACATCTAGATAAATTCCACCCTCATTGTACAAAATATAAAAGCGAGCATAATCACTCACAAAAGCATATTTTTTAGATTTATAAGCCTCTCTAGTATACGGAATGGCATCTATAGCAAAATTTGATTCATTCCACTCTTTTATTTCATAATTAGGAAAGAAAAATTTCCATGAATCAATGCACTTTTTTGCAAGAGAAGGGAGCCCCCCCCCCCCCGAACCAACAGTAATGAATCGTTTTGGGTATCATTTTATATTTATACTATTTAAAGCTATAACAAGTCAAAACTTCTTCTTGCCACATACAAAATATCTCAACAGAATTTTTATACGTTTCCATAGTGTAAGAGTGTCAAACTCATCTAATTTCCTATAGAAAAAATCGAAATAGTATTTTTCCTCGAAAGCTGGAGATTTACGATAATACTCCCACCAAATATCAAAATTAACACAATAACCTTTCCACGGTTTCTGACCATTATAATGGATTATACCTTTTTTAAAGGCATTTAAAATCTCACTCTCTGTCCAAAAATCCAACAACACCTTTCGATTGGTTAATGCATATTGACAGAAATAATTAGTAACACAAAATTCAGGACCTAAAAAATATACCTTATCGCAACAAGTTATGTTGAGAATATCCATATCTTGAAATAAGAATTTCCGCCTAGCCATACTTCTAAATCGGTCAATCATGCCATCTTTGAGTAACTCTTTTGAATTTATAATAAGATTCCCTGCATAAAATATCTTTCGAGGATTCAAACCTATTCGAGTATAGTATTTGTGCATATTCGGAACTATATGTGATAAAGAATTAACTGCACCCAAATACATTCCATTCAAATTTGTTTTGCAATATATATCCGAAAGGTCATCTTGGAATATTACATCTACATCTGAATATATTACTTTCTCATATTCCAGCACTACTTCTGGAATTAACAGTCGAAAATATGTAACAACCGTTATATCTCTTACCTCAAATGAAGAGTCAAATAAATTGCTGATTCCGCAAAAACGGATCCGATGCCTATCAAATTGATTCGTAACCTTATCAATATCTCTAGTATCAAGATTTTCATTTTGAGGGTAAAGTATAAAAATATCATATATTGTCTGTGGCTTTGCATTGAACAACAGCGAATAAATACATACTGCTGCAGGCATTGTGAGGCGATTGTCAAAAGCAAAAACTATAGGAATCATATTTACCATTTTAGAAACACCTAAACATTTTAATACTTATAAAAAAACACAAGAATCGGAACCATATTTTTGCAAATTTTACAAAAATGCACTATCAACGCTCTAATTTTAAGCAAATATGTACTATACTTAGGAGTTAGAGTTAATATAACTTTTACTTTAGGATTCAACTTTACATCATTATGCCTACTTCTTTGGCAAGTATGCTTATATAATTCATTCAAATTCAATACAGAAGCTATGTCTTCAAAATGAGCAAATGAAACCGAGTTTGCCAACCTCTGCAAACTCCAGTAATACATCATCACAGAATAATATCTACATATTTTCGATAAATCTCCATCATCTGTTGTTTCTGCCATATTCCAAAAAAAATCACACATCCCTAACGAATCTTTCAAATTGTGAATCTTAAAAGTTCGAGATGCGGAGCCTGCTATTTTCCGGTATGCATAAAAATAGTACTGGACATATCCACATCTTTGCTTTCTCAAGAGCATCTGCATATAAAACTTCATATCTTCAAGAAAAAACTGATTTTCATCAAAACGGAGTCCTACTATGGCATTTCGCTTTATCAGGCATAATACAAGAAAAAACTCACCACACACTACATTCTTTAAAAAGGAATTTCCTGATAATAGTTTACGTTCAAAAGTTAGTTTTGAAGTATAATCCTTTATCTCTATTCTATTTCCGTCTATATCTACTGATATATATTCACCTCGGGCAACATCTAAATCATTTGTTTTTGCAAAATCATACAAATGTTTCAACGCTGTATCCTCAATCCAATAATCGTCCGCATCTATAAAAATGATCCATTCACCATGCACATTGTCAAGTCCGAGATTACGTGCTGAGCTAACACCTTCGTTTAATTTATGAAACACTCTGACTCGGCTGTCTTTTTCTGCATATTCATCACAAATTTTTTTCGAATTATCTCTACTTCCATCATCAATAAGCAAAAGTTCTAAGTCAACGAATGTTTGTGATAGAATAGAACTTACACATCTATTAAGATGCTTCTCAGCGTTATATATAGGTACTATTACTGAAATTTTAGGAATCGACATCATGCAGTTCATTGTTTATTGCTTTACAAAGGAACTGAAAACTTTCTGTTTTTTTCTTTTTTAACAATTCTTCAACTTGAGTATAATCAATAGGAGATATTAGTTCATCAATACGTTGTTCAAAATCTTCGAAACTGAACACTATACGGTTTTCAAGTCCACAGTCACGTAATAACGAAACGATGCGACCTACTCCACGAGTAACATTGGCAATAACCATGAAAAAACGATGAAATAGAATCGAAAATACACAACCATGAAACGAGTCGGTAATAACAAAGCTAGCGTTGTCAAACTCTGCAATCCATTGCGATACAGTCAACATTCTTCCTTTTTGATATTCTGCTGAAAACATCTTGAAAGGAATGCCAAGTCGTGAACTAACTCTTGCAGGTATAGAGTCCTTATCTTTCAATGAATTAAGGAGATAAACCGCAATATGCGATTTTGATTTGTGCATACGGTCTTTATCTTTTATTAACTTCCTATACTCATCTGCAGAAAGAAGAAGTGTCGGGTCAAGCACTTTGACACCGTCCTCATAGTCAAAGTCTTTCTGGAGCACCTCTACCCCTTCGTATTCACGTACAGAAACCGCATTGAATCGATGAAGTAACTTACGACAGTATGGCATATACTCTTTCGATATATAGCCTTTCGTTTTGCCAAACGATGCCGCATAAGCAATACGGATTCGATTATCATCTTCTGGCAAAAAACCAAGAAAATAATGTGTTATCAAAGGGGAGTATTCTTCTCGCCATACTTGGTCACTACCCACCACAAAGGCATCATAACCTCTTTTTGTCACATACTTTGCTATATCCATGTCCACAGTCAACTGTTTTGTCTTACGGATGCAACGTACAAACCCAGCATCAGCATATCGTGGACCACTCGGGCTATATTGTGGATTAAACACAGAATCAAGATACACATCCTTACACCCAAACAGAAATTTTTTCACAATACATTTAGCAAAACTCATACAACGTATAGCCAGCAACGTTCCTTTGGGGCGACTCCCCATACAGAGAAATATCATCTCCGGTTCATGCCCCATATCAAGCAACACATGTTGAAGCGCCCAATTCTGGAGAATCCCGCCATAATTACGGTGCAAAGGCTGCGTAAGTATTCCGATTTTCATGGCATTTTACACGTCTGCAACCAGATACAGCGCAGCACTTTGTATATTATATTTTTAGAAAACAGTACTCTATGGGCCATCTTAAATCCGAAACGACTGAACAAAATCATGAACAGTTTTCGATACGGCGGTTCTGTCACAGAAACCTCAATGTTCGAATTATTGCTTACAACTTCTGCATATAAAACCTTTTTATAATTAATGTTCAAGCGTGAAAACACCGCTTCTCCTCTATTACTGTTCAAGATTACTAAACTACATCCTCTGTCATCATCAAAATCAGGCATTATATTATTAATTCCCCAAAAGTCCCCTATCATTATATCGCTACCGGACTTTCCCGCTTTTGCCGGACAGTTATAGCAACTAGGACGCAACGAGAAATTAGCCAAAAATGCTTGCATATAAGCATTATCATAGAATATGCAAGAGGACGAAACTATTTTTTTATCTCCTGTGGCTACGGTCTTGGAGAGGGTGAGGACAAAACTATATTTTTTCCAGCCAAATGCCTTGTTTCTGAACGATATCCCCTTCACAAGGGCATCTCGTTCAAAAAACGATGAATTAAAGTGAGATGAAACTGTTTTTTTTTCTTCGCACTGACGTGTGATTTCTTCATTCAAATACGTACGCCAAACTTTTGGACTGGGTACACCATGACAAACAAAGTCAACAGTCAGCAAGTTATCGTATTCTCTACAAAGATATTGTTTCAAACCTTTGACTTGGCACGGAGTACCCGTAAACATAACCTTGCGCCCCGCTTTCACGAATTGTTTAACTTGGCTATATACATCTCCAATCCGACTTTGCACATATTTAGATCCACGAAAAACTGCCAAGCCCTCATATGTTTCGGTATAGTCATGGATTACGTCCCAATGCTCATCAAATCTAGCACCAAAGACAACCCCACTTTCTGCAATAACCGTTTCTGATAACAACGTGAATATACCTCCGGAAGAACTTTGCCGACGAATTTCTTCATTAGGATTTACAGCAGTATAGACAGCTATAGATTCATTAGGTGTACTCTGATTTATCACAGGACATACTTTCTCGCATAAACCACAATCCACACAAAGAAAAGCATCAACATAAGGATAAAGGAATCCCTCCTTATCTTCCTCCAACGTAATGCACTGTTTGGAACAAACTTGTACACAAGCTTCACAACCACAACACAATTGCTTTTGTTTAATGTTTATCACGGATAAAATGTTTTATATCTTCTCGATAATTCTTGTACGTAACACCAAAATCTTATCGTATATGAATCTTCTCTCTGAAGAGCTACAACCTATGTATAGCACAGCAAGCCCTGTGCATACAAGACTTACAAACAATATAGTAAAAAAACGTATCCAACCATCTGGAAAGAAAAAATGCAATATTCCCGGCAATGCAAATGAAAGAAACGATACTCCTATTACATTTGCCACAACATTCTTAATGAATGAAGTTGAAGAAAAAGCCTCTACCATACGAGTTAAAAAGAATAGTCGCAACAACAAGCAGCACAATGCCACTGATATAGCTACGGCATACACGCTCTCCGGTGAGAGAGACGCTTTCAAACAAAGATACGACAACGGGAAATTCATCATCAGCATACCGCCTACAACCAACTGATAGTTACGTATTTTACCCGTTGCCGTCTGCAACGTAATCAATGTATTTGATAGGATATCAACGAGGCTTAAGAACAGAGACAAACGAACAAAGGCAACCGTGAAATCAGGATAGCCTTTGAGCCAAAATTTGAGTATAAATTCCGTTTCTAAAACAACAGGCGTAATTAAAAGTAACATGATATAGAACGAAAAACGCGAACCACGCGCCACAAGTTTGTTCATATAGTCATAATCTGCAGCCGCATACGATTTAGTGATTTGAGGATTAAGCGCAGTCATAAAATTTCCCGCAAAAGAACCAATTACCGTACTTACTGACACCGCTATTCCACGCGCTGCATTCAATACAGGACCATGAAACATATTGAGCAGTATATTTACTCCTTGGTCTTTAAGCAATCCCGCTGTACAACCAATGAAATTCCATACGGCAAATCCTCCCATCTCTTTGAAAAAGTTCTTATGAAAACGTATTTTACTACGGCATTCAAGAAAATGCTTATGACAATACCATACGTAAAATACCTGAAGAGAAATCCCTACTAACAATAACAGGAAAGAATACATAATCAGCCTATCCGTTATATATGGACAATAAGCTATACAAATCACGATACACAAACGTAACAATACATCGGCAATACCCATATAAGCATACACATTCATGTGTTCGTGGGAAATGATGGAAGCATTATAGGGTACGCTGAGCAACCCCACCATAAATGCTGCCACGGAGAACTGGAATACATAACGTGCTGCAACAAGTCTTTCTGAGGGAATTGTGAGATGAATATTTAGAAACCACAGCCCTATAGTTTCTAACAATATAAAAATTATCAGACAAAGCGTAATCTGAGTGCTTAAAGAAGTGGAAAAAACTTTCCTTAGCCTTTCATGGTCACCTCTCCCAAGTTCAAATGTAATAAACCGACTTGCAGATGATGACAGAGAAGATGAAACAAGAGAAAACATCGCCACAAAACCACCTACTATATTATATATACCATAATCCTCCACGCCCAATGCATTCAGTACCACCCGTGACGTATAAAGCGACACCAGCATACTGAACAGCATACGTACATATAGCATTAGTGTATTCTTAGCAATACGTTTTGTATTTTCCGATTGTGTGGTCATTGGAGTTTTAAAAAGAAACGTGTCACATCAAATAATGCCGGCAAACCTTCATTTTACAGTTTCGTATATTATATCAGCATGATAGATAAAAGAATCTCTTTTCCTATCTGTAGTCCACGGTCGTTCCGTCAAAATTTACTGCAATAATCATATAATATAATCTGCTTATTTCACCGCCTACAATTCCATTGGCAAAAACGGATAACAAATAACAAGCGACCTTCTTTCACTCTTTATTATTTCTTTTAGATCCACAGATACGTCAACACTGTTCAAAACAGAAATCAAAATTTTGTCCGCATTGCAACATACGGCATTTATTTCTTTGAAATTTTTGATACGGGGATCGCTATATATGGAATGAAAACAATTTCCAATCTTATTTAAGATAAACAAAGTAATTTCCACTGCCTTATCGAAATTCTTTTCTTTGATATATGATTCTGCTTTTACAATCCATAAGTTAAGAGCACTGCCTATTGCCATTACATCCATTTGATTTTGAGGAGTAAAGAAACACTGGGCAATCTCTGATTGACACGAAGTTAATGTAAAACATTCCTCCTGGCTCTCTTTGCATAATAATTCTCTTCGTTGTCTGACATATTCATCTATATTCTCAAAACTTTCCTTATATATACCGCCTATGGCAACAGTCATTCCACCTATAGATGTAACCAGACATTTATCACGGGAAATACGTATCCGGTATCCCTCCAATCCTGTTAATGGACCAGAAGTAATCCTGACCAAAGTATTACCCGAAGAATAATAATCAAAAGTATGGGGCATAAAACGAATACGGGCTGGTTCCACCTGGGACACTTGCATGAAAGATTGCATCACATTATTGTGTATAACCGCAATCTTACCTGTACTGCAATCTTTCACCAGATACAAACCAAAAAAGTTTTCACACAAGAAGGATTGTATGTCATCACTTTCTCCCTGTACAAAAACGAGACCGGATATAGTTGGCTTCTCATCTTTTGCGATACGTTTGTTTTTGCGTTTATACACTACACTTTTATGAATGAAAGTACAATACCTCTCTTTTAACTTCTCATTTACCGCATTCACCATAGCTTCAACAGTTGGCTCAACAGAAACAATTTTTGCTCCTGTCAGACCTGTAAGTCTCCAATAAGGAATAATCTCCCGAAACTTTCCATCAAACATGAGAATCTCATTTTTCTCAAAACTCTCCACATGAGGCAACTGATCCAGCTTCTTTTCATCTGGTCCACACATTGCAGCAGCAGCGGAAAGAATTACTCCGCCTGCTGCCCCAGTTGTCACAAAAGCGGACTCATTATTGGTAAGCTCCGCTGCTCGCTCACTTACTTTCTGAAGAAGCAACGGATAATCCACGAAATGCTCTCCCGCCTGGCGCATAGCTTCTACGGTTCTTTCATCCATCAGTGATCCGCCAAGATTCGTATATGTCTCACTGGCGTTGATCAGAGGAGTGATCCCTATTTTTTCATAAAAAGATGTATGCTCACTCATTTTTATTTTTCCCCTCTTCTTAAGGCATGGCCTGCCAGAATTCCTGTAATATTGCCATGCTCAAGAGCCGGAAGACCATTGATATACAGAGCCTCCACACCTGTCGCACGCTGTCTGGGATCCTCGAAGGTCGCCTGATCTTTCACATTTTCATAATCCATAAGACAAATATCTGCCTTCATTCCAGCCTTCAGAACTCCACGTCCTTCCAAACGGTACATTTCTACCGGCATAGATGTTAATTTCTTCACGATATACTCAACCGGTACATTTCTTTCCCTCATATAGGCAATGATCCTTGCAAAAGAACCAAATCCACGTGGATGGCAAAGCATTCCAGCAGGAATCGTATCACTTCCGATGGTGTAGCGGTCATCCATAAACAGCTTGTACTGGTCGTCATAAAGCTTTTTCTTCAGCTCTTCGGACTGATTTTCCACACCAGCGAAACCAACCTGCAGTTCATTCTCCACCAGAAGACGAATGATTGTCTCAGAAAATGTCTCATGGTTTTCTTCAGAAATCCGGGCAAAAGTCTTGCCAAGATCGCGGCTATACGGATCCTTTGTGAGAATAACAGTTGCAGTCTGATCTGGTCCAAAGAAATATTTATGTCTCTCATCCATATCTTTCAGAAGTTTGCCTCGCAGTTCTTTGGATGTAAGTCTTTCCATAATCTCTGCATAGCTCCCCTGCTGTGCCCATCCAGGTACCAGCGCAAGTACAAGTCCTGCACCAACCATATATGGATAATATTCGTAATAAACTTTGTTTCCAGCAGCCTCAATGTCCTTAAATGGCTCAAACAGAGTACGGTAATCTTCCTCCATACTGCCAGTACGATAGTGGAGCATGTTCAGCCTTACCCCTGTTTTTCTCGCAATTTCAGCCGCTTCATATCTTGGACGAAGGGGAACCTGTCCGTCATCCAGTCTCTGATGTACGCAGAAAAGCCCATCATATTCCTGTACAATCTGGCACAATGCAATCAGTTCCTCCGTATCGCTGTATCCACCTGGATAGTAAGATAAGCCGACGGAAAATCCCACTGCACCTTCCTTCATAGTCTGGCGAATCACTTCCTGGGCTTCACGACGCTCTTTTTCACTCCATACTACATTTTTAAATCCGGTTACCATCTGACGGATAGCATTGTGGGATACGTTTGCTGCCACATTTACACCGGAACCATCCAGCTGGTCCAGGAATTCCCCGAAGGTTGTCCAGCCTTTCAGATAATGTCTGTAATCTCCAAAAATACCGGAATTAATTTTGATGGAATCTTCAAACTGCTCTGGTTTCATCGGTGCAAAACCAAGACCGCATTGACCTGTCACTACAGTTGAGATCCCCTGATAAAGAGCATTGGGATGCTGTCTGTTCTTCAAAATATTTAATTCCGAATGTGTATGTCCGTCAATAAATCCCGGTGTCACGGTAAGTCCTTTGGCATCCACAACTTTTCTTGCCTTGGATGCATCCAGGTTTTCTCCTATTTCAGTGATCATATCACGATCGATTGCAATGTCCCCATAGAAAGGCTTTTCCCCAGTTCCATCAACGATCAGACCACCTTTGATCAGTATATCCATAATTCCGCCATCCTCTCTGATTACTGGAAAAAGTATTTAGTCCTCCATCTGTACAATGCCTTCAATCTCTACAGGAGTATTTCCCGGCAGAGCTACTGCTCCGATTGCAGAACGTGAAGGCGCTCCGATTTCCTCTCCAAACAGATCAACCAAAAGCTGTGTTGCTCCGTTTGCTACCTGCGGCTGCTCGTAAAAATCAGGTGTACAGCCAACAAAAACAAGTACTTTTACAAAAGATTTTACTTTGTCAAGGCTTCCGATGTGTGCCTTGATCACGGAAAGATAATTTAAAATAGTTCTCTTTGCAGCTTCCTGGCCTTGTAAGATCCTGTCCAAGTTTTCCCTGCGGACCTTCTCCCTCAATGTAGGAGCCACAGCCTGAAATATAATAAAAGTTATTTCCAAGAGATTTTACGCTTGCATAAACACCACCTTTTCCAGGTGCAGGTGGAAGTGTTAAACCCATTTTTTCCAGTTTTTCTTCGATTGTCATGATTTTTATTCTCCTTTTCGTTTTGGTGATGCCACCAGCTGACAACATCTTTGTTTGAATATAACCACATGAAGCCGCCAGTCTCTGCCATAGCAGAAACCCGGCGGCTTAAATCACTTTACGGTCTTACAGCTGTTCCATCTTCCAGACGGCTGAAGAGCCAGCTGAAATCCATATCGATTGCCGGATATTTTGCCGCAGCTTTTTCATCGAAATCTACGCCGATTCCCGGTTTATCATTTAAGTATGCATAGCCATTACGAACCTGTGGGCATCCTGGGAATACTTCTTCCTCTGCCTCATTAAATCCGGCAAACTCCTGAATACCGAAGTTCGGGCTGCAAAGATCCAGATGCATCTGTGCTGCCATACCAATCGGAGAAAGATCGTTCGGACCATGCCATGCGGTACGAACCTGATACTGCTCGCAGAATGCAGCAACTTTTCTTGCTGGTGTTAATCCACCGATGTCACTGAGATGACAGCGGATAAAATCAATCCATTGATTCTGTACAATTGTCTTCCACTCAAGCGGATGTGTAAATAACTCACCCATTGCCAGCGGAACTGCGGTCTGCTCTCTCAAATATTTGAAGTAGCCAACCTGATCAGGAGCAAGTGCATCCTCAATGAAAAACGGTTTAAACTGCTCCAGCTCTTTTGTAAAACTCAGTGTATCTGCCAGAGAAAGTCTCTCATGGATATCATGCATAATTTCCAGATTCCAGCCAATATCTGTACGGATTCTGTCAAACAATTTGACAACGCTCTGCATATAAGTTCTGGATGAATAGTAAGCACCTTTCGGTGCATTCTCCGGATGAACCATGTTCTGGATAGTTCCGTCGAAGTTTCCACCATAAGTTCCCATGTGACAGCGGATATAGCGGAATCCCTGTTCCATAAATGCATGAATCTTCTCCTCAACTTCTTCCGGACTGTTTCCATCTGCATGACGGTAAAGAGCGATTCCCTCTCTGCACTTTCCGCCAAATAAGCTGTACAGCGGCATTCCTGCAAGTTTACCTTTGATATCCCAAAGTGCTTCATCTACACCGGATAATGCGTTGTTCAAAACCGGACCGTTTCTCCAATAAGAACTTCCCATCATGGACTGCCAGATATCTTCTATATCATGTACAGAACGTCGGATCAGGAATGGACGAAGGTACTCTTCGATTGCAGTTACAACTGCTTTGTAGCGCCATGTAAAAGTGGCACAGCCAACTCCGTATAATTCCGGCTCTGAAGTTTCTACTTTTACTACTACAAGATTATTTCCATGAGGTGCTGTTACAAATGCTTTAATGTCTCTGATTGTAATGGCTTTCATAATCTCTTTCCTCCTAAATTTATCAACTCTTAACTGCGCCGCTTGTCATGCCGGCGATAAAGTATTTCTGGAAACACAGGAATAAAATGATAAGTGGAAGACATGACATAGAAGAAGCAGCCATCATATCATTCCAGTGCACCTGGTTCTGTGTATTCAAGGACACGATTCCTACTGTAAGTGTTTTTAATGCATCTTTTGAAATCAAAACGGAAGAATACATATACTCGTTCCATCCATTGATCAATACGAAAATCGCAACTGCAGCAATTCCCGGAACTACCAGCGGAAGAATGATCTTCCAGAAAATCGTGAAGCTGTTTGCTCCATCAACTCGTGCTGCCTCATCAAGCTCCGTTGGAATTGTTTTGAAATAAGAAGTCATCATCCAGGTACTGAACGCAATATTTGTTGCAGCATAAACAATGATCAAACCAAACAAAGTATTGGTCATATGATATTTTGTTAACATAGAATAGAACGGAACTACCAGCATAACACTTGGGAACATCTGAGTTACCAGAAGGAATCCAAGGAAAGATTTTTTTCCTTTGAAGTTAAATCTGGTTACACCGTAACCTGCAAGACAGGAAAATACAGTACAGATGATCATGGAACCAAGACAGGTAACAAGGCTGTTCATTGTCATTGACCCGAAATTGTAGATTCCGAAGAATTTTTTAAAGGAAGCCAGTGAAATCTCACTTGGAATCCAGATTGGTGTAGGAGAATATGTCTCCGCCTCTGTCTTAAATGCTGTAGAAACCATCCACAGAACCGGCACCAGAACGAACAGTGCCATAATTATCAGGAACACATATCGTAATGTTCCATTTAAGATTTTTCTCTTTTCATTAGTCATCTTTCAACACCATCCTATAGAGCTTACTGATCAGGTAACAAATTACA
>ERZ1106944.962-NODE-962-length-12056-cov-15.076160_pt1 | contig 12056 bp, 9 predicted proteins | sample MGYA00403672_ERZ1106944 | MGnify/ENA primary metagenome ERZ1106944 (study PRJEB35170, sample SAMEA104062454) | human gut metagenome | biome: human gut; feature: human-associated habitat; material: faeces | place: Denmark | collected 2012-10-16 ...
TTTTTCTTTCCTTTCATTCCAAAAGGAATAAAAGTGTCTCCCGGCTGCCATTTCCGGTAATGAATTTCTCCATTCAGTTTGTCGGCATCAAAACAGGCAATTTCCTTTTCACGTGGAATGAGAAAATCCGGGGTGTATTCTTTTTCTTCTTTGATAATTTGAAAAGGAGGAAGAGTCTCATTTTCAGATTCAGCTGTTTCTATTAATAGGAATTCTCTGTCTTTTATCACTCTCCATTCTTTGCTACAGAATTGCTTGCCCGGTTGGCTATGAAGCGAATGGGTGATATCTTTGATTTGTGCGGAATTGAATCCTAGAGGATGCAGGACTTCGAATAAGATGGCTTCGGGTGCCGGTTCCTTTACCAAATCACAGATTCTGATACCTTCTGCCGTAATGATTTTCTTTTTAGTTTCCTCTATACATTTATTATATATAGTGGCTACATCATTCAGATAATTACTCGTATCTATCAGAGTGTTTTTGACTGACGGATTAATTTCCTGCATGAGGGGAAGGAGGTTGAGTCGGATTTTATTACGGGTATATTCGTCTTCCAGATTGGTGCTGTCTGTCACATAATCTTGTCCGATGTTTTGCAGGTAACGAATTATCTCTTCCCGGTTGATACAAAGCAGAGGGCGTACGATGGTTCCATTACGGGGGCGGATTCCTAACAGACCGGTAATTCCTGTTCCCCGAATCAGGTTAAGTAGTATAGTTTCTATGCTATCATCCTGGTGATGGGCCACAGCGACAACATCTGCCTGACATTCTTTTCTAATTTTCTCGAACCATTGGTAGCGGAGTTCCCGTGCGGCCATTTCAATCGAAATATGTTTTTCCGTTGCATATTGGGTCGTGTTGAAATCAATGGTATGTAAATGGATTTCCATTCTTTCGCAAAGTTGGCGGACAAATAACTCGTCCCGGTCTGACTCTTTGCCTCGCAGGTGGAAATTACAATGTGCGGCTTCGCAATGATAGCCTGCTGTATGCAGAATATATAGTAATGCCACCGAGTCGGCACCACCACTCAATGCGACCAGGATTTTATCATCCGGTGAGAATAAATGTTCCTTTTCTATATATTTTGTAACGCGTTGTTGTATCATACCTGCAAAGATACGAGTTTATCAATAAGTTTTTTTATTTTTTCTGAATCTTTTAGAGGATGAAAAAAGCTGCTATTTAAAAACATTCTAAATAATTTGCATGCTCCGAAGTTATGAATTATCTTTGCCAAAAATTTTGAGAGTTATGCGTTTGTCCGAATTAAAAACAGGAGAAAAAGGTGTTATTGTAAAGGTATTGGGGCACGGTGGTTTTCGTAAACGTATTGTGGAGATGGGCTTCATTAAAGGTAAAACGGTTGAAGTGCTGTTGAATGCTCCGCTAAAAGATCCCATAAAATATAAAGTTTTAGGTTATGAAATTTCTCTTCGTCGTCAGGAAGCTGAAATGATCGAAGTTATCAGCGAAGAGGAAGCAAAGAAACTGGCCGAGAAGACCGTTTATCATGAAGGATTGCCTGAAGACCTTTCAGTAAAAGAAGAAGATATGAAACGGTTGGCGTTAGGTAAACGCCGTACCATTAATGTTGCTTTGGTCGGAAACCCGAACAGTGGCAAGACTTCTTTATTTAATCTTGCATCCGGTGCTCATGAGCATGTTGGAAACTACAGCGGCGTAACCGTGGATGCCAAAGAAGGTTATTTTGATTTCGAAGGCTATCATTTCCGTATTGTCGATTTGCCGGGAACTTATTCTTTGTCTGCTTATACGCCGGAAGAAATCTATGTGCGTCGTCATATTATCGATGAAACTCCGGACGTGATTATTAATGTAGTCGATTCCTCTAATCTGGAGCGAAACTTATATCTGACTACTCAATTGATAGATATGAATGTCCGCATGGTGGTAGCTCTGAATATTTATGATGAGTTGGAAGCCAGTGGAAATACATTGGATTATCATCTGTTGAGTAAGTTGTTCGGGGTGCCGATGTTGCCTACTGTCAGTAAGAAAAATCGTGGATTGGATACCTTGTTTCATGTTGTTATCAATCTGTATGAAGGAGTAGACTTCTTTGATAAACAGGGAAATATGAATCCGGAAGTTCTTAAGGATTTGACCGAATGGCATGATTCTCTGGAAGATCGTAAGAACCACGAGGAAGAGCATTTGGAAGATTATGTACGTGAACATAAAAAGACGGGGCGTGTCTTCCGGCATATTCATATCAATCATGGTCCTGATATCGAAAAAGCGATTGAAGCTGTAAAAAGTGAAGTGTCCAAAAACGAATTTATCCGTCATAAATATTCTACCCGTTTCCTATCCATTAAATTGTTGGAGAATGATCCTGACATTGAGCGCATTGTGCGGACATTACCAAATGCGGATGAGATATTCCATGTCCGTGATAAGATGTCGAAGCGTGTTCAGGACACAATGAATGAGGATTGTGAATCGGCTATTACGGATGCTAAATATGGATTTATCAGTGGTGCACTGAAGGAGACATTCACAGATAATCACTTGGAGCAGGCGCAGACAACAAAAGTGCTGGATTCGATCGTAACTCACCGTGTCTGGGGATTTCCTATTTTCTTCCTTTTTATGTATCTGATGTTTGAGGGTACGTTTGTCATTGGAGAATATCCGATGATGGGGATTGAATGGCTTGTCGAGCAGATTGGTGACTTGTTACGCAATAATATGGCGGAAGGTCCATTTAAAGATTTGCTGATTGATGGAATTATTGGTGGGGTAGGAGCGGTTATTGTCTTTTTGCCGAATATCTTGATTTTGTATTTCTGCATTTCTCTTATGGAAGATTCGGGTTATATGGCTCGTGCAGCTTTTATCATGGATAAAATCATGCATAAAATGGGATTGCACGGAAAATCATTCATTCCTTTGATTATGGGATTTGGATGCAATGTACCTGCTATTATAGCTTCCCGTACTATTGAGAACCGGAAGAGCCGTCTTATTACAATGTTGGTAAATCCTTTGATGTCTTGCAGTGCGCGTCTGCCAATTTATTTATTGTTGGTGGGTGCTTTCTTCCCGAACAATGCAAGTCTGGTGTTGTTAAGTATTTATGTGATTGGTATTGTACTGGCTGTGGTAATGGCCCGCTTGTTTAGCAAGTTTCTGGTGAAGGGTGATGATACTCCATTTGTGATGGAACTTCCACCTTACCGGATGCCGACAGCAAAATCGATCTTCCGTCACACATGGGAAAAGGGAGCGCAGTATTTGAAAAAGATGGGAGGCATTATTATGATTGCTTCTATTATAATCTGGTTCTTGGGGTATTATCCGAATCATGATGCTTATGAAACAGTTGCCGAGCAGCAGGAAAATTCTTATATCGGCCAGTTGGGACGTGGTATAGAGCCAGTTATAAAACCACTGGGATTTGATTGGAAACTAGGTATTGGCTTGCTTTCCGGTGTGGGAGCGAAAGAATTGGTAGTAAGTACATTAGGTGTCTTATATGCAGATGATCCGGATGCTGATTCAGTAAGTTTGGCAGAACGAATTCCGATTACTCCATTGGTTGCTTTCTGTTATATGTTGTTTGTATTGATTTACTTCCCGTGTATTGCGGCGATAGCGGCTATAAAACAGGAATCGGGTAGTTGGAAATGGGCGCTTTTTGCTGCTTGTTACACAACGGGATTGGCTTGGCTTGTATCATTTGCTGTTTATCAGATTGGAGGATTGTTTGTATGAATAATTGGCAAGATTGGGTAGTCGGAGTACTGGTTGTACTCTGCATTGCCCGCGTCATATATGGAATATTTCGTTTTTTTCGTCGTACGCGAGAAAATCAGAATCCTTGTGACAGCTGTGTAAGTGGCTGTGAACTAAAGGATATGATGGACAAGAAACGCGGAGAGTGCGATGTAAAGAAAAAAAGTACAAAGAAAAATTGCTGCGGATAGTTGGTAGTTTCAAAATTTGTACTACCTTTGCAACCGCAAACGAGAAATAATGGTTCCTTGGATGAGTGGCTTAGTCAGCGGTCTGCAAAACCGTGTACGGCGGTTCGAATCCGCCAGGAACCTCAAGTAACACTTTGAATTCCTTGAAAGTCAAGTACTTTCAAGGAATTTCTTTTTTGGGGGACCATTCTGGGGACCAATTAGGTAGTATATTATGGATATACCGTTACTGCATGCGCTAATCCTTTTTATTTTAGGTTTTTCCCTACTGACAATTATGGAATTCACTTATTAATTCTGATTTTCCTGCGTTACTTTTGTTCTAAACCAAAAGAAAAACGCCATGAAAAAGATTTTATTTATCCTGTTTGTTGCCCAGTTTATTTTGGCTCCTTATATAATAAAGGGCTATGGTGCAAATCTTGTTGAAGATAATTATGAGTATTCGGGAGTTGACCAAGGGAGAGAGACTGTTGAAAAGGATATTTTAGGTAATATCATTATCCGTGATGATAATGGTAATAGAAAGACTATTGAAAAGGATATCTTAGGGAATATCATCATTCGTGATGATAAAGGCAATAGAAAGACTATTGAAAAGGATATTTGGGGGAACATCATTATCCGTGATGATAGAGGCAATAGAACGACTATCGAAGAGGATATTTTAGGAAATTTCATTGTTCGTGATGATAAAGGTAATAGAAAGACTATTGAAGAAGATATTCTAGGAAATACCATTATCCGGGACGATAAGGGTAATAGAAAAACTATAGAGAAAGATATTCTGGGAAATACTATTATTCGCGATGACAAAGGTAATAGAAAGACGATTACAAAAGATATCTTTGGGAATACTATTATCGAGGATGATAAGGGGAATAGAACAACTATTAAAAAAGATATTTTTGGAAACGAAATAATTGAATATGGTAACGGTCATGGGAAAATTATTAAAAAGGATATTTTTGGAAATACAGTCATTGAGGAGTATTAAAATGTACTTTTTAAAATGATAATATATGGGATGTCATTTGAGATAGGGGTTATTCACAATATCGTGGATAGCCCCTTATTGTATGTTATAACCTGGCAATAATATTTTCGCTATAAAATCATATTATAATCGTAAAAGTGTATATATTTGCATAGTGCGGAGATAAAATATTTATTTCTAAGTTATTCAAGGATAAAGAAATGGAACACAAACAATTACTAACTGTATTTAATTCACTTCCTGTTGGAATAGGTTTCTTCACAGCCGATGGCACTCTGGTAAGATGCAATGAAAGCTTCTGCCGAATTTTTGGCGCTGACTCGCAAACGCTTCTTGGTAATAAACTCAACATAAATGAAAATTCTGTGGTTCCTGACGTGGTGAAGGAAGCAGTTCGTCGTTGTGTTCCGGTACAGATGAGTTTTTTGTATGATTTCGATAAACAGAGAACCGATAAACGCTTTTTCTCTACGCGTACCCGGACCTGCTATTTGAAATGTAATGGTAATCCTCTTTATGATAATGATGGCAAGTTTGTTAATTACATTTTTATCTTTGAAGATATTACAGAAACGGTGAAAAGTGAAGAGGTACTCCGTCAAAGTCGCCGGAAAACGGAGCTTGCTATGAAGGCAGCCAACATCATGTTTTGGGAATTTGATGCAGTGCCCAAATTATTTTATAGTGATAATGAACCGCTGAATGGATACGATCAGTCTAAGCCAGTTAGTATGGCACTATATCTGGAGACTTTGCATCCGGATGACCGTAGTCAGGTTACTGAAGTAATGGAAAGAATGAGCAATGGGGAAGATTTTTCTTTTTCTTTTGATAGCAGGGTTATGTTACCGGATAGCTCAACCTGGCAATTTTGTACGATAAGCGGTGCTCCTTATGAATTTGATTCTAATAAGAAGGTATTGAAATATGTTGGTACCCGAAAGAATAATACGGAGGTGCAGAAAAAGGAGCAGTTCTTCTATAATATATTAAATAATCTTCCGTTATCTGTTCATATCAAAGATGTAGAGAATGATTTCCGCTATGTTTTTTGCAATGAAGAGAGTAAGCTCATGTTTGGTACCAGCGAAGATAAAACTACTTATGATGTGCTGAGTGAAGAAGAAGTAGAGCGTATTCAGAAGACTGATTTAGAGGTATACAATACTGGGAACCCTTATTTCGGCATGGAACGTATTATACTGAAGGATGGACGCAGCTATGATACTATTGTTCGCAAAAGTATAATTGAAGATGATGGCAAACGCTTTCTGTTAAATACCCGCTGGGATCAGAGTTTACAAAATGAACTGAAGCGTCGTGCACAGCTGTTAACTGTCACTATGGAAGCGATGAATGCCTTCACCTGGTTTTTTGAGCCGGCTAAGAACAGGGTGAGTTTCGGTGAAGGTTTTGATAAAAATGGGAAAAAGGCATCAGAAATTAATTCGGTCGAGAAATATCTGACTCTCGTACATCCTGATGACCGACAAAAGTTTGCTGAAACTTTGCAAAAGGCGGTAGAACTAGGAAGCGGTGTATGGGATGTGGAATATCGCATTGACTTTAAAGGAGATGGCATGTATCAATGGTGGGAAACGCGTGGCCTTGTTGAAACCACAACTTTGAACGATGCTCCTTATAAGTATTTGTTCGGTATGACGCAAAATATCGATTCCTATAAGCAGACTGAATTGACCTTACTAAAGAATAAAGAAATACAGGACGCTTTGGTACGACAGAATGAACTGGTTCTTAACAATACGAATTCAGGGTTGGCCTACATCACGAAGGAATATATGGTTCAATGGGAAAATATTTCGTTATGTTCAAAAAGTCTTTCTTTTGAAGCCTACAAAAAAGGTGAACTTTGCTATAAAAGTACATATAATCGTACTTCTCCCTGTGAAAATTGTGTGATGCAACGTGCTTTTGTTTCATTACAGACGGAACAGATGAAGTTTTCGTTGGACAGTGCGCATACCGTTGAAGTGTTTGCCACTCCCGTAGTTCTTGAAGATGGATCTGTGGATGGTGTTGTAATTCGCGTGGATGATGTAACGGAGCGTGAAAAAATGATTAAGGAATTGCAGGAAGCCAAACATCAGGCAGAGCAGTCTGATAAATTGAAATCTGCGTTCCTGGCGAATATGAGTCATGAAATCCGTACTCCCTTGAATGCTATTGTAGGTTTTTCGGAGTTGATGGCTTATGCCGGAGAAGAAGAAAAGGCGGACTATATCCAGATTATTAATAGTAATAATGAGTTATTGCTAAAACTGATAAATGATATACTTGATTTATCCAAGCTGGAAGCCGGTTCGGTAGAACTGAAATACGAACCGTTCGACTTATCCGAACATTTTGAAAACATGTTTACTTCCATGAAACAGCGCCTGAAGAATCCGGATATCGTGTTAACTGAAATCAATCCTTATCACTGTTGTCAGGTAACTCTGGACCGTAATCGCGTGGCACAAATTATAACGAATTATGTCACTAATGCTATCAAATATACTTCAAAAGGTTCTATTAAAATGGGATATGCATGTAAGGATGGAGGCGTCTATTTTTATGTGAAAGATACCGGTATTGGTATAGCTGATGATAAAAAAGGAAAAGTATTCCAGCGTTTTGAGAAACTTGATGAGTTTGCCCAAGGTACCGGACTTGGACTTTCTATTTGCAAGGCAATTGCAGAAGCTATGGGAGGTAAAGTCGGCTTTGAATCGGTACACAATGAAGGATCGCTGTTTTGGGCATTTTTACCTTGTGAAGTCGATACACTTTCTATGGTAGAAGAGAAGAAAGAAGAGAATATCTCCGGAGGAGAGTTTGGTGCGAATGACGAAGTGATGGAGAAGAGTGCCGGTCGGAAAACAATTCTCATAGCTGAAGATATACAAAGTAATTATCAGCTGGTGTCTACTATCCTGAAGGATCATTATGATTTACTGCATGCGGAGAATGGGCAAAAGGCAGTGGAAATAGCGCGTAGCCAACATGTCGATTTGTTGTTGATGGATATGAAAATGCCAGTACTGGATGGATTGAAGGCTACAGCTGAAATACGTAAGTTTAATGCTAGCTTACCTATCGTCGCACTTACCGCCCATGCTTTCGATTCTGACCGGATTGCTGCAATAAAGGTCGGCTGTAATGAATATCTGGTTAAGCCGATTGAAAAAATGAAATTAATGGTGGCATTAAAGAAATATTTATAATCTTTGCATTGTGAATATCTGGAATTAGTTGAATATATCGATGAATCGCATTAAAGGTATACTTTATGCGGCGGTATCCTCCTCCACTTTTGGGCTGGCTCCGTTTTTTTCTATAACTCTGTTGTTAGCTGGTTTTTCGGCTTTCGAGGTGCTTTCTTATCGTTGGGGAGTGGCTGCTATTGTATTGACACTGTTTGGATGGTGTTCGGGATGTAATTTCCGGCTGGCAAAGAAAGATTTGTTAGTCGTTTTTTTATTAAGTTTGTTGCGGGCAACCACCTCATTCAGTTTGCTCATTGCCTATCAGAATATAGCCACGGGGGTAGCATCGACTATTCATTTTATGTATCCGTTGGCTGTATCATTGGCAATGATGTTTTTCTTTCATGAAAAGAAATCTCTTTTGGTGATGCTTGCTGTTTTAATGTCTTTGTTTGGTGCTGCTTTACTGTCATCGGGAGAGTTGGAGGCGAAAAGTGGTGATACAATAGTAGGATTGGTGGCGGCTTGTATTTCTGTCTTTTCTTACGGAGGATACATCATTGGGGTTCGAACAACACGAGCCGCTCAAATCAATTCCACTGTACTGACATGTTATGTTATGGGGATGGGAGCTGTTTTCTATCTGATAGGAGCTATGGCAACTTCCGGGCTTCATCTGGTGACAGACGGTTATATATGGCTGATTATTTTAGGACTTGCATTGCCGGCTACGGCTATTTCCAATATAACTTTGGTACGGGCAATTAAGTATGCGGGACCTACACTGACTTCTATTTTAGGTGCGATGGAACCACTGACAGCCGTTGTGATCGGTGTCTTTGTTTTTAAAGAACTGTTTACCCTGAATAGTGCTATTGGAATTCTTTTGATTTTGTTGGCTGTGGGTATGGTAGTATTTCGTAAGCAAAAATCTTAAAGAAGATATTAATAAAAAATGCTGCTTATCTGATGTGATAAACAGCATTCATTCTGGAGAGCCTCTTGTCGGATTCGAACCAACGACCCCGAGATTACAAATCACGTGCTCTGGCCAACTGAGCTAAAGAGGCGTTTTTCTTTTGCGGGTGCAAAGGTATGAATTTCTTTTAAAAATGCAAATACATCGCATACTTTTTTTATATTTGCAAAGTTACCAATGATTAGATGAAAATGAAAATTATGAATGTATGTAGTGTGGCGCTTTTAGCCATAGGTATATGGGCTTGTTCCGGACAGAAGAAAGGAACGGCGAATGTTGAAGTTGCAACAGATAGTGTAGAAGTAACTGCGGATGCAAAATCAGTTCAGGCAGATAGTACAGGATATATTGTTCGGGTAGGAGAGATGGCTCCGGATTTCACAATTACCTTGACAGATGGGAAGCAAGTGAGTTTATCTTCCCTTCGTGGTAAAGTTGTCATGTTGCAGTTCACTGCAAGCTGGTGTGGGGTTTGCCGTAAAGAAATGCCGTTTATCGAGAAGGATATTTGGTTGAAGCATAAAAATAATGCAGACTTTGCTCTGATTGGCATTGACCGTGACGAACCGCTTGACAAAGTACTGGCTTTTGCAAAATCTACCGGAGTCACTTATCCGTTAGGACTGGATCCGGGAGCTGATATCTTTGCGAAGTATGCATTACGTGAATCTGGAATAACGAGAAACGTGTTGATTGATAAGGAAGGGAAAATTGTAAAGCTGACTCGTTTATATAATGAGGAAGAGTTTGCTTCTCTTGTGCAGGCAATTAATGAAATGCTGAAATAAAAGAGAACCTTCATCAGATGTTTCCAACGGAACATATATGAGTATATAAAAATAGTAACGCTATCCTGATGTGATGGCGTTACTATTTTGGTTATATAGTGACGCTATCCGGAGTGTATACCGTCACTATATGAAGATGCATTTTCAAGCAATGCTAAGTTTGACCAGGTAATCGTAATGCTTTCCTTCTTTTATCAATTCTGCCTTAAAACCACATTCGGAAGCATATAAGCTAAGAGTCTGGAAATCTACATATAACCAGTCGAATGTGTCTCCTTTTACATCTTTATATTGCATTTGGAAGTCGATCTCTCCGTAGTAATCTCCGGCCAGATCGATGACTATGCTACCGTCTTCCTCTTCAAAAAGATAACGCAAATCACTGGAATCCATAAATATGCATCCACCGGGGTGGAGAATACGTTTCATCCGTTGGAAAAATTCGGGCATATTATTCAGCCGTCCGATGATTCCGGAACCATTCATGAGCATTAGGATTGTATCGAATGTTTCGGAAAATGTTTCATCAAAAAGGTTGATGAGGCGGGGATCGTTCACTCCGCGTTGTTTCATTACTTCGACAGATAAGGGAGAAATATCAATGGCGCATACGTCTTTTCCCATTTCCTGAAGTGCCAGCGCATGGCAACCACTTCCGGCACCTACATCCAAAATCCGTCCAGTAGCCATTTGCAGGGCGGTACGCTCTAGTATAGGCATAGACTGTATACTACGAAACAGTTCTTTGACGGGAATTTCATCTTCTTCGAATTGAGAAGAAAATACCCGCAAACGATCAGCTCTATGATGGTTGAAATAGTCAGAAATAGCGGCTCCCATCGGGTCCTTTTCTGCAGAAAGAATTGTTGTTGCCATTGGTGGTTACGATTGTTAACTTTGCAAAGATAAATAAATCCGTAGAAAAGGGTTATCTTTGCCATCGGAAATGTTGAATACTAATAAATGATTATATGAGTATAGAAGAAGCAATCATGGGTGGTATCGTTTTTAAAGGTAAGAAAGATAAGCCCAAAGAAGAGGAAAAGGTGAAAACGAAAGCGAAAAAAGCGACGTATATTCGTGGACAACATGGTTCGGGTGCAGCGAAGATGAAAGCAGATATCCGGAAGAAAAGAGCTAGCCGACATAAAAAATAAAGGCTGTAGCAATAAACGGATCATCAGTCCGGTTGCCTTTTAATCATTGAGGAGTGGCTTTTTTCTGATTAAGCAACTGGCAAGGTGGTGTTTATTTTCGGATACATATTTATAGTATTTGTTGTTTTAGGTATATATACTATGTGTTTGATAGATCATATATTCTACATAAAAAGTGGGGGCAGGATAATTATCCTGCCCCCACTTTTTATGTAAAATCACTTCTGTGGAAGTATTTCAATCCAGTAATCATCCGGGTCATTAATGAAATAAAGCCCCATGGCAGTGTTCTCAAAACATACACAATTCATTTCTTTGTGATAGGCCCTGATTGCATCGTAATCACCGGCTACACGAAAACATAGGTGACTTTCGTTTTCCCCCAGTTCGTATGGAGCAGTATGATCTTTGAGCCATGTCAATTCCAATAGGAAACCAGTTTCATTATCTGTCAGGTAAACCAGTGTGAATGAACCGTCGGATGCTTCTTTCCGATGATGTTCTTTTAAGCCGAGTGCTTTCTCATAAAAAGCGATACTCCGCTCCAGGTTTGTAACGTTGATATTAAAATGGTCAAATTTACTTTTTATTTCCATTGTTGCAATTTTCCTTATTTTTTCATTAAGAGTTTCACAATTTCTCCAACATAGGTACGGGGTTGTCCGGCTTGCGGAGTTGTCTGTGAAGGCATTTTCTTACATTCGATAACAGCTGAAGGAGTTGTCTGGTTCGGAGCATACAATTTCAGTGTATAGCTGTCTGCCTTTTCTATAGCATCATAAGGTTGGTCGGGTGAAAGTGTGCAATATGCAACAGCTTTTCCTGATTGATAACCTAATGCACCACCTGCATTTGCAGTCATATTGGTCATGTTGAACTCATCTTTTCCAATACTGATTACTAATTTACCACTTCCCATTAAGGCATATACTTCGCCCGGAATTTGTTTCAAATCAATTTCTGTATAACC
>ERZ1106944.965-NODE-965-length-12019-cov-10.075978_pt1 | contig 12019 bp, 6 predicted proteins | sample MGYA00403672_ERZ1106944 | MGnify/ENA primary metagenome ERZ1106944 (study PRJEB35170, sample SAMEA104062454) | human gut metagenome | biome: human gut; feature: human-associated habitat; material: faeces | place: Denmark | collected 2012-10-16 ...
TGTTGTCTTATTAACAAATGATAAGACAACAGATATATGAAGATAAAGGTAGATGCAGAAAAATTAATAGCCAAATATCTACTCGGTGATCTTACTGATCCCGAAAAGGAACAGCTTGACAATTGGATCAAAAGCTCTCCACAACATGAAGAGTTTTTCAATCGTTTATGCACAAACATGTCTTTTCGTAAACGCTACGAAGCATATACACAAATAAATTCACATCAGGCATGGAAACACTTTAAGAAAAAATATTGCCAAGCATCAATCACATCAATTTTTCTGAAATATGCAGCTATCTTTATATTACCTATAATAATAGTAGCAGGGGGATGGTATTTTTACACTTCTTCCGAAATACAAGTATCAGACAATCTTACTTTGGGAGATGCAATTCAGCCAGGAATTCCTAAAGCTACATTGATTTTAGCTGGCAACAACAAGCAATCACTTACCCCAACATATCCAACACCAGTTAAAGTTAATCATTCCACAACTGCTATAGCGCAGAATGGTGCTCTTATCTATCCGACAACACCTAATACAAATATAGATAGTATTCTGAAACAACGGAGCGAAGTTATAGAAAATAATACGTTAACCACAGAACAAGGTAATGAGTTCAGAGTAACCTTTGAAGATGGAACAACCGTACATCTTAACTATAATACAGAATTACGATATCCAGTAAAATTCAGTCAGACGAAACGTATGGTTTATCTTAAAGGAGAAGCCTATTTTAAAGTTGCCCAAGATACTCGTCCTTTCTATGTTATCACCGACCATGGAACAATAAGACAGTATGGCACAGAATTTAACGTTAACACTTTTAGCCCCGAACGTACAGAAGTTGCATTAGTAAAAGGAAGCATTAGTATTATACCCACAAAAAGCAGCCAAGAACAATTCATTAAACCTGGACAATTAGCCCATATTGAGCAAAAGAACAACAATATATCAATACATAATGTAGATCTAACTCCCTATATAGCATGGAATGAAGGACGACTCATCTTTGAGAATCGCACTTTGGAGAATATTGTTGAGATCTTAGAACATTGGTATAATGTAGACATTTCCTTTGGCACTTCCGAACTTAAACAACTTCGATTTACAGGAAACATGGACCGATATGCCACAATCAGCCCCATATTAAAAGCAATAGCACGTACTACGAATTTACAAATAAAGATAAAAGGAAGAGAGATTTTAATCACAGACAATTAATTACTAATTAAACAAGAAGAAAGAATGAGAAAGACAAAAAGTAGAGAAAGAGTCCGAATACTTTCTCTAGTAATAGTATTATTACTATTACCCACAATGATGTTTGCCATTCCTAAAAGTGGCAAAAAAGTAACTTTAAATCTGGAATCTGTCACTGTCAAAGAATTTTTCGATGCTTTAAGACAACAAACCGGATTAAGCTTTGTCTACAACACAGAGCAGACAAAGTCACTGAAACCCATCACCATCCATGTAAAAGATGAAACTGTGGATAGCGTACTACGCACTGTTCTTAATGGCACAGGACTCACCTATAGCATGGAAAGAGATATTGTTACCATCTCTAAAGCAGAACAACAAGGAGATAAACGCTCCGCAACCGGTATTGTATCAGACGAAGAAGGATACCCCTTACCCGGTGTTAATGTTGTAATTAGTGATCTTCAACGATTTGCTATAACTGACAATAATGGTAAATACAGTATAGAGATTCCCACTAATACAACATGTACTATCACCTTTTCATATATCGGAATGTCTACTCAACAAGTGATGATTAATAGTGGTCGGAATGATGTACGGAAAAATATTACTCTAAAGAGTGATACTAAATTAGATGAAGTTATCGTTACTGGTATTTATACTCGTAAAGCGGAAAGTTTTACTGGGGCAGTAACTACTATTTCAAGCAAAGATCTGATGCGTGTCGGAAATCAGAATGTTTTTCAAAGTTTGAAGAACTTAGACCCTACGTTATACATCGCAGATAATTTCAGCATGGGTTCCGATCCTAATACAACTCCAACAATGTCCATGCGTGGTACTTCCAGCTTTCCAACAACAGAGACAAGTTCATTAAAAAGCAACTATCAAAATCAACCTAATCAACCCTTATTCATTCTTGATGGTTTTGAAACAACTGCCGAAACTGTGATGGATATGGATATGAATCGCATTGAAAGTATCACAATCTTAAAAGATGCCTCTGCTAAAGCATTATATGGATCAAAAGCTGCCAATGGCGTTATTGTAATTGAAACCAAACGGTTGGCAGGAAATGAACAACGTATCACTTATAATGGAAGTCTTTCGTTTGAAATGCCTGATTTAACAAGCTATGATTTATGTAATGCACTGGAAAAACTTGAAGCAGAACGTTTAGATGGAGTATATAGAAATGCAAATTTAGATACTCAGATCGAACTTAATCAGTTATACAATACACGTAAACAAATGGCCTTACAAGGATTAGATACATATTGGTTAGCCAAGCCACTCCATACAGGAATTGGACATAAGCATAACCTAAATATCGAAGTCGGAGATTCACAAAGTTTACGCGCCGTACTTGATTTCACATACAATCAGATAACTGGAGTCATGAAGGGATCCGACCGACGCAATATTTCAGGTAATGCCAATATTTCTTATCGTCGTAACAATATTATATTTAGAAATATATTCTCAATAATATCTAATAACAGTAATGACTCTCCATATGGTTCATTCAGCGATTATAGTAAAATGAATCCTTATTGGCAAGCAACTGATGAAAATGGGAAAGTACTACGTTGGGCAGAGTACAATGATGATTTAAAAGTGGCAAATCCATTATATGATGCCACTATCGGTACCAGTTTCACCAGTAGTTACCTAGAATTCACCAACAACTTTTATACAGAATGGTTATTTCACCCTGATTGGAAAGCAACTATACGTTTGGGAGTTTCACAAAAACGAAATAATTCGGATGATTTCTATCCAGCCCAACATTCCATGTTTGCTACTTACACCTCACAGGATGAAATAATACGCCGTGGGCAGTATATAATGGAAAATGGGAAATCGAGTTCGCTGTCTGGAGACTTCAATATAAATTATAACAAAATGATCAAGAAACATACAATCTTTGCCAATGCTGGTTTCTTTTTATCAGAGGATCAATATTCAGCTTACCAACATACGGCCGAAGGTTTTTCAAACTCCAGTAATGCAGACATAACATTTGCCAAACAATATTTGGCTGGAACAACCCCTAAAGGAAGCTCATCTATTAATCGTGAAGCAAGCTTTTTATTAGCTGCATCTTACGATTATGACAACAGATACTTAGCAGATGCAACCATACGTGAGAGTGCCTCTTCCTTATATGGTTCGGATAACCGATGGGCTAATAGCTGGTCATTCGGGTTAGGCTGGAATTTACACAACGAAGTATTTATGAAAGATATATCTTGGATCAAACAACTGAAATTACGTGCCTCTGTCGGATTGACAGGAAACCAAAATTTCAATACTAGTGCAGCCATAGCTACTTATCAATATTATTCAGGAATCACCTATGGAGGAACAACAAATCCTATGACAGGAGCCTACTTGAATAACCTTCCTAACTCAAAATTAAAATGGGAACAAAAAAAAGATTATAATGTGGGCGCAGATATAAGAGTTGCCGGGCTTACACTAAAATTTGATTACTATTCTGCTGATACAAAAAATATGCTAACCGATGTAAGCATCCCTACTTCCACTGGGTTCAGCAGTATAAAAGACAATCTAGGACTAGTACGTAACTCGGGTATTGAACTCAATGCAAATTATACTATATGGCAAGGACCAGAAGGTTTCGTCAATCTATATGGTACTTTTGTTTATAACAAAAACAAAATTATTCGTTTATCCGACAGCATGCGCGCATATAATGAAAAAATGCAGAAAATGGCAGAAGAAGCAAATCAGTCTGCCCCTGTATTGATGTATCAAGACGGAATGTCAATGAATACAATATGGGCAGTGCCCTCTGCTGGAATTGATCCTCAAACAGGACAAGAAGTATATATTAAAAAAGATGGAAGCTATACTTATGTTTACTCTTCAAATGATATGGTTCCAGCCGGTGATTCCAGTCCTAAATACCGCGGCACAGGAGGATTTACAGCTGAATATAAAGGAATCGGAATTAGCGCAACACTCAGCTACTTAGCAGGTTGTCAATTTTATAATTCCACATTAGTAGACCGAGTAGAAAACGCAGATATTGACTATAATGTAGACAGACGTCTATTGGAAGGGCGATGGACTACATACGGTCAACAAACACAATATAAGAAGTTTGATTCTGCAACAACAACTCGTGCAACAACTCGTTTTGTACAAGACCGCCGTGAGTTATCTATCTCGGCCATTAGTGCTTATTATGAATTTCCACGTTCTATCTACCAAAAATTATATATGCAACGTCTACGGCTAGCATTCAATATGAACGACATCACAACATTTTCATCAATAAAAGTAGAACGAGGATTAAACTATCCATTTGCACGAACAATGTCATTCTCATTAACTGCAACATTCTAAATTATTCAATATGAAAAAGTATATATATATTATCCTCATTTATATGACAAGCCTTATCGCTAGCTCTTGTAGTGACTGGTTTGATGTAACCGCACCATCAGAAATACGCAAAGATGATCATTTTAGTTCTGTTACCGGCTTTCAACAATCTCTAATAGGTTGTTATATCGGAATGACTGATGATGCACTCTATGGTACAAACCTCTCTTGGTTTGCAACAGAAATTATGGCACACCAATTCAATCCTTATGTAAATTCAACAAATATAGGTTTAGCGTATTGGCTACAATCTTTCAATTATACAAATACTTACACAACTCCGACAGTTGAAGAGATCTGGGAGAAAGCGTATAATGTGATAGTCAATGTTAATGACGAACTAGCCAATATAGAAGAAAAGAAAGAAATACTTGACGACCTCAACTACCATATTATTAAAGGAGAATTATTAGCCATTCGAGCTTATATACATTTTGATCTATTACGACTTTATGGTTATGGTAACTGGAGTCAACGAGATACAGAGCTTGATGAGAAACGAACCATACCTTATGCTACCGAAGTTTCCAAGGACCCAGCTCCCCAATATAGTGGTGCAGAAACAATCAAATTACTACTAAACGATTTAAATGAAGCAGCTGCTTTACTGAAAGACTACGATCCTATTACTAAAACCAAAGCTGCTTCTTTCTACCAAGAATATAACGAAGAAGGCTTTTTTAATGAGCGTACTCTCCGTATGAACTACTATGCTGTAAAGGCATTACAGGCACGAGTATATTTATGGAGAGGAAAAAATGAAGATATCGTCAATGCGTTATCAGCAGCTAATGAAATCATCACAGCATTAGAAAATAATATTGCAATCAATGAAATGTATACTTATTGCAATTTCCTGACTCCAGAAACTGTCAACAAATCTTGTACTTCTATGAGTCGTGAGAATATTTTTGGATTAAATGTGTCTGACGTTGCTTCACGAATTGTTAATTATATCAAACCATATTATCTCGACAGTGAAAATACACCTATGTATTTACTCACAACAGATGCTATGAGTTTATACGAAAATTCTGCAACGGATATACGCTTAACAACATTAATGGAGCCAAACACTAACGCCCAAAACACAGGATATACACCATTGAAAGTTTATCAATCTGATCTTGCTAATGATTACAAGAACAAAATATCCATGATTCGTATTCCTGAAATCTACTATATCGCGGCAGAATGTTATGTCAAACAAAATAATCCCAATCTGCCACTCGCTCTTAACTGTTTGAACACTGTGCGTGAAAAAAGAGGATTATACACACCTTTGGAGGATTTAGATGCCGAACAAATTTTAGTAGAAATTCAAAAAGAATATCATAAGGAATTTCTGTCAGAAGGAGTTATGTTTTACTATTATAAAAGAACTGGAACTAAAACCATTCCTAACTATACAGAAGACATGGAGGATGCACAATATGTACTTCCTTATCCAGAATTTGAAATCCAATCCGGACGAGTTCAATAACTTATAAACTACAGAATATGATGAAAAAAATAAATTATATAATTGGAATGATAGTAATTGGCATCTTTCTCAGTTGTGAGAACGAAGCCATTCCCTATTATAATAGCGAAAACGATGCAGTGCGTTTCAGCAATAAAAACAGTGATGGATATGGTGGTGATGGAATAGTATATCAAAGTTATTCATTCGTCTCCAATCCTTTGGATGAATATGTGATATATGATATACCTGTAATACTAATTGGTAATACTAGTGATAAAGACAGAACTGTCAACTATACAATAGATACAGAAAAGAGTACAGCAACAGAAGGATCCTATGAGCTAATGGAAGGAATAATCCCCGCCAATCACAACGAAGGATATATAAGGATTAAATTATATAATGTAACTGGAGATAAGACGTATGAACTACGAATATCTATTCAATCTTCTGACGAATTAGAAAAAGGTCCCTCACTATATTTAAATGCAGCTTTGTCATGGAGTAATTCAATACCCACTCCTCCTAACACATATACTAGAATAACATATAATATGTTAATACAAAGCCCATTATCTTTTTCGTCTTCTAGTATTAGCTATTACAGTCCTAATGCGCTTAAAACCATAATAGCTGCTTTCAACTGGAATGATTGGGATAATCCGGATGCACATCCCGAATATCCGGCTGCATATAAAAGATATTTCACGCAGGCTAATTATAAGTATCTACCTCACTATATTCTATTAAATGTTGAACAAAGCTATTCTAGTTTTGCAACTCAACTAGGAAAATACATAGAAGAATATAATAGCACACATGACACACCACTATTACATGATGCAGGTACCTTATTGGGTCAACCAATTGAAGCTCGTAAATATTAACATAAAATAAAGAAGTATGAAAAAATATATATTTATTAGTCCTCTATTGCTATGTCTACTCAGTTTATATTCTTGCTATGACGATAGTAGTACATTAGCAACTAACAATATAGGCAATATTACTTTTACAGAAAAACAGAGTGAACTTTATGTAGGAAGCATGGAAGAATTAACATTGATACCTGACATTCAAATTGCCGAAGGTACCAATACAGATGCATTAACTTATGAATGGGCTCTAACAGAAACTCCTGTCACTTCCTCCTCTTCCTATAATTTTGAATATGAAATTATCAGTACAGATCCTCAATTAAACTATATCGTAGAACGTCCGGTATCTACCTCACCATACACTCTATTATTAACTATAACAGATACTGTTCATGATAATCTGCAATATACTAAATATTGGAAAATATATGTACAAAGCACTTTTCTTGATGGATTATTAATCAGTGACACACAAAATGGTACAACATCAGATCTAACTCTTATAAACAATCAAGCATTTACCGTGAATTATAATAAGGACGAACAAATCTTTCAAAAGATATTAACATCGCTTAATGGACAGCCTTTTAATGGTCTAATGCAAACACTTGTTTATGAAGTGATGGGATATGGTTCATCTATTCAAACAAATCAGGTCTGGACTATTTTAGGTGATGCAACATTAGCGCGTTTTAATTGTCTTGATTATACACAAAATGGTCAATTCGAGGATCAGTCTCTCATCATTGACAAACCCAACGGATTGCAAGTATTATCGGCTTTTCAAAGCCACAGCAATTTTTATATTAATACTTCCAACAATTTGTATACTCTAGCTTCATCAACAGTAAACAGATTTAGTGGTCCTGCTGGGGCATTAAGTTCATATAAAGTAAACAATAACGTAATAGCATATAGTCCCAATACTGGACATGTATCTAATTCTTTATCTGGAGCCGACCAGCAACATCTAACATTTTATGATAAAGAACGTGCTTCATTTATTACTTGTAATGGCTCCGGACAATTTATGCAAGTGAAAAGCTTTGATGCTAATAATAATTTTGATCCGAACAAATTACCCAATCAAACAGCAATTTCAGCTGTTGTATTTGAAGATATGAGCCAAATCGTATTTCTCATGAAAGATGATACGAACGGAACATATTCTATTTACACTTTTAGTAGATACATTGGAGAAGAAGGCCATTATGATGGAGATAACTGGATAGTCACTTCACCCAGTCAACCTGCATCTGCCAGAAATAAATATACGATTCCATCGGAAGGAACCGCACTGCTAGATAAAGCAATATCTATATTCTTTTCAAACAGAAATCTATTATTATATGTAACTACTACTGATGGTATCTACACCATAAATTACGGGGCTGGTAGTACTGCCACTGTTTCGACAACAGCTAAATATACTCCACAATCCGGAGAAATTATTACGAAAGCCAAAATGTATCAACAAGGACTATATAATTACAATTGTAATTTAATTGTCGGAGATAATCCTACTGTCCCTCAAACCGAATGGAATAATAAAGCTATCATTGTTACTACACAATCAAGCGAATATGAAGGAAAGGTACACATTATCCCAATTACACAAGTTGCTAGTGGCACACTCGACCCTTCCAAAGCCAAAACCTATGATGGTTTTGGCAAAATTCTAGATGTAACGACAACAGGATATTAATCTAATTTCATAAAAATACATTAAAGAACTGATATGAGAAAAAAAATCCTCTTACTTGCAGCAATGGTGGTAGCTTCGTCTACCACCATTGACGCACAGCGTAAATTTCCATTCTTCTGGAAAAAAAAGAAGGCAAAAACGGAACAAACAACTCCTGCAAAAAAGGAAAGTGAATATGATAAACTATTTAAGAAGAAGCATGAAACAGCTAAGGGGCTGATTACTCTCCATCTGCTGGATGGAAAAGTATATTTTGAACTTCCTGTGGATTTAATCAATAAAGATATGCTTATTGGCTCCACTGTTACCAGCATCTCTGATAATGGTAATGCCGTGGTCGGTTCCAAACCAACCGATCTACTCCATGTCATGTTTACACGAAATAAAACACATGTACAGTTACGTCAGGTAAATACTGATTATATTACTGGTAGCACACAAATTGATGAAGCTTTACGCAAAAGTACACTAGGAGCGATTATTAGTAACCAGAAAATTCAGGCATATAATAATGACTCAACTGCTATCGTATTCGATATGACCGGAGTTTTCTTAAGCGACAACAAAAAAATGAGTCCATTCGATCGTAATTCAATCTATGGAATGTACAATCGTACAGAGAATTATCAATCCGACTGCTCTTACATTTCACAAATCAAGGCTTTCAAAGATAATGTTTCTATTAAAAGCTGTCTGTCATATACATTCTCTGTCAGCAATTCACAAGGGGCGTCACTCATAAAAGACCGTCCATTCACCGCAGAAATGACACGTTCTATCATGCTGTTGAAAGAAAAGCCTTACCGTCCACGTATGGCAGATTACCGTATCGGTGTATTCTTTACCGGACGCGAACAACTAGGCGAAGGAGCTAAAACGACCGCACCTGTTTACTATGCCAATCGATGGGATATACAACCGTCTGACACTGCTGCCTACCTACGTGGTGAGAAAGTGAAACCCACTAAACAGATTGTTTTCTACATCGATAACACTTTCCCGGAAAAATGGAAACCATATCTGCGGGAAGGAGTCACCCAATGGAATGAATTATTCGAGCAGATTGGATTCAAAGATGTTGTAGCAGCCAAAGATTTCCCGACTGATGATCCGGAATTCGATCCGGACAATATCAAATATTCATGTGTTCGCTATGCTCCATCAAGCATTGAGAATGCTATGGGACCATCATGGGTAGACCCACGAAGCGGAGAAATCTTGAATGCCTCCGTATATTTATATCATAATGTTATCAAGCTTATCAGTAACTGGTTGTTCGTGCAAACAGCACAAGCCGATAAGGATGTACGCACTGTCAATATTCCGGATGAAATGGTTGGAGACGCATTACGCTATGTACTTTCACACGAAATCGGTCACTGTTTAGGGTTTATGCATAATATGGGAGCTTCTTCCACTTTCCCGGTAGATTCTTTACGTTCACCGGAATTCACGCAGAAGTATGGCACTACTCCTTCCATTATGGATTATGCCCGCTTCAACTATGTAGCACAACCTGGCGATAAAGAACGTGGCGTTAAATTGACTCCTCCCCGCTTTGGTGAATACGACAAATACCTCATTAAATGGACGTATACTCCGGTATTCAATGTTAATTCTGCAGAGGAAGAAGCAATTATAACAGGCAAATGGATCAGTGATGCCATTAAAGAGAATCCAGTGTACCGATATGGAAAACAACAAGTATATGGAGTTGTTGATCCCCGTTCACAAACGGAAGATATTGGTGACAACTCCATGAAAGCAACTCGATATGGCATCAAGAACCTTAAGTATATTATGAATAATCTGGAAAGTTGGATTTCCGAAGGTGACGATACATACGAATACCGTGAAGATTTATTTATTGGTATCGTAGAACAACTTGCAATGTACGTTACCCATGTAGCAGGCAATGTAGGCGGCTATTTTGTCAACGAAGTTAAAGAAGGGGACACAATGCCACGTTTTGCACAGATCCCAAAGGCACAACAAAAAGAAGCCCTGAATTACCTATTCGAGATTTATAACGATCTGAATTGGCTTGACAACAAAAACTTGTTAACTAAATTCCCAATTTCCGGTTCCCCTAAACAAACTATTCAAAACTTCATGTTGAGATATATACTGCCTGTACCTTTTCAGGTATCACAATACGAAGGATTAGAAAAAGATTCATTTACTGCTGCCGAGGCTTTCAACATGATATACAATTTTGTATGGAAACCGACCATTTCCGGACGTACATTAACAGAATCCCAAATGAATCTCCAGAAACAATATATATACATGATGATGCAAACTGCCGGTTTCACAATCAAAGGAGCCGGGAAAGCATTGGCCGGAGAAAAACCACTTGACATCAATCACCGCCAGTTCGGATATACTTGTTGCCAGGGACATGCTATCAAAGAGGATGTTATACACAACCCTGTAGCAGGTTTTGAATGGAGACCGTTGAATCGTTTTTCTATGACGGCTAAAGTTACACAAGCAGATGTATACGCATATATAGCTAAAGCCAAACAACTGATGAAACAAAAGGCAGCCAGTGCATCAGGGAAGACGAAAGCTCACTATGAATTATTATTAAAGATGCTCGACATCAACTTAAAATAAGGGAGGGACAAAAGATGAAAATACTATTTTTATGGTTGATGCCAATTTTGTTGATTATCGGATCAACAAATGAAGCCAATGCCCGCTCCAAAAAGAAAAAAGGAAAAGCAAAAACCGAACAACAGACTGACAGTGTTCAAAAGAAAAAAAAGAGTGTCTACGACAAGCTTTTCAAAGATAAGAAGAAACATACAATCAATAAAGGGACAATCACAGTTCATCAGTACGAAGATAAGATTTATCTGGAACTACCGGTTGAATTAATGGGACGGGATTTTTTAGTGAACTCTGCCATCACTACTGCAAGTGACATTTCGCTGGCGGGCACAAAAGCTGCTCAAAGTAGGTATCTGATTATTGATAAAACCGATTCATTAATATTATTCCGAGATCCGAAATATAATGTTCGCCTCAACGAACAGGACGATAATCAAGAAGCGGCTTTTGCATTATCTCGTAGTAATGCTATTTACAAAGCATTTCCAATTGAAGGATACACCAGCGATTCAACGGCTGTTGTATTTAATGCCACTTCCTATTTCTCTTGTTCCAATAAAGATGTACTCAATCTTAGCGGACGCAGTTATGGAGGTATGCTCACAATTGTAAGTGCTTCCCCTCAAAGTAAAACATCTTTTGTGGACTCTGCAGATGCATTCGACAATTGTATCAGTATCACTCAAAACTGTACTGCAAAGTTGAGCATCAGCATCATGGGATTCGTCTCCA